>Ga0222717_10001121_pt1 | contig 22278 bp, 16 predicted proteins | sample C33_18DmetaG_FD_165053 | JGI IMG/M metagenome (GOLD analysis project Ga0222717, IMG submission 165053) | Estuarine water microbial communities from San Francisco Bay, California, United States - C33_18D | ecosystem: Environmental > Aquatic > Marine > Unclassified | place: USA: California... | reverse complement strand
AGCAAATGAATCTTGAGGTTCTGTACCTGTTGGTACTATTGTGGTTGTTGAACTAGCTTCATTAACAGTTTGATTAGTTTGTTGAACTATAGTTGCAGCTCTTTCCATTGTGTTATTTGATTTTCTATCGTCTATATCTTTTTGTCTATCAGCAAACTCTTGAGCTTGTCCGGCTTTCTCAACTTCAAAGGCTGCTTTTTCTTCATCAACCCTTTGTCTCATACCTTTAGCACCAATGTCTACAGGGTCTAAGTCATATCTCTCACCAGGTATCAATTTATTAATACCTTTGATAACCATGTTGATACCATTCTCAAGACCTGTCATAACCGTAGCGAAGAGTGATTTTAATCCTAACCATATTGACTTGAATGTGTTACTAATAAATGTTACAGCTTTATCTTTCCATAATACTAATCCATCTAAAGCTATTTTGAAACCTTCTTTGATCATTTCCCATCTGGCCATGATCATATCTTTATTTTCTATGAACTTATCTTTTAAGTACATGACTCCGAAGATTAGAGCAGCTACAGCTAAACCTATTAGAATTACTGGTGCTAACATTGTTAAACCTGCTATGAGAACAGAAGCCGCTGATGCTAACATACCACCAACAAAACTAGCTACTGAAATAACCATTCTCTTAGCACCTGATAATAAAGCTTTACCAGCGTTCATCATTGAAGCACCTATAGATTTTATACCACCCATGAATGCTGTTCCAGCTTTTTTCAATGTTTGAATAGGATGCATAATACCATTACCAATACTTTTAAAAGTCTCTCCCATTTTATTGGTAGATTCTTTTAAATTAGCCATAGACTTTTCTAAAAATGTTTGATCAGGTTCGTCACTTTTAATTTCATTACCATCTTTATCTTTTTTATTTTTTAAGAACCCTGGAGTAAACTTTTCTTTAATATTCTCCATAGTCTTTCCGGGATCAAAATTACCATCATCATCTTGTCCTATTAAACCACTGATTGTCTTACCTAGTATACCACTATTTTTAATATTAATCAATAAGAGACTACCGAGAGTAGACGCGATACCTGTAATAATAGCTATGATTGATTTTATACCTGGTGCCTCAGCGATCAAACTCAGACCACCTGTTATCTGTTTGAAGTCGTCTTTAAGAGCTTCACCTAATTTAGTAGCATTAGTTCTAAGAACATTTCCTAACTGTTCAAAGTTAGACATCATCTCTATTCTTTGTTTCTTAGCTTCTTTAGCTTCAGCTTCTTTTCTTTTCTCATCAGCTGTATCAGATTTTTCTTTCTCAGCTATAGCTTGTGCTTCTTCTTGAGCGGCTTTGACAAATTCAGTTTTTAATTCATCTGTAGTGAAGGTTGAATCACCTAGTTTATCTTGTATTGATTCATCCATAGAACTGATTGTATCTATAAGACTTTTGTTATGCACACCAGCTTGACGAGTTTTATACGCTTGTGATTGTATCTTTGTAAGAATATTTTCAGCTATACTATTATCAACTACTGCTTCAGCCATTTATTATTTCCTAGTTAGGGTTATTGTCACCATGTTCTTTAGCTGCACTAGATGTGTATAGTCCAAACCAAGCTGCTCCAGCTCCGACTAAAATTGAAATCAATCCTGATTGTTCTAGTGAAGGTTCTGGTAAATCCATAAACCAGAATGTCGCGAAGTATAGTAAGTACATATAGATACCTAAGAATAGTCTTGGAATAATTCTCCAAGCATCTATTGTCTTAGCTGCGAATACCCATTTCTGCCATGGGTTCTTTCTATCTTCGTTTGTTAATTCAAATATTTCTCTTTTGAGATCGTTATTTTCAGTAACCATCTCCATAAACTTTTTAAGGTCTATTTCTACTTCGTTGCGACTCATGTCACCTGAAAATCTATCTCTATGATCTTCTGCCATTTCTATCTCCTCATTTTAGACTCAGCGTTCTTTTGACGCTGTTCTTCTTCTTCTAAATGTTTCATTAGAAGTTGAACATATACTTCCCTCTCCCAGGGTATCATATAGTTCAGTTCTGTTAAACTGTACTTATGATGTTGCATCAAACCGAAGTTTGTATGAATCAAATTATATAGACTTTCATGAGAGAGGGTTAGCCGAAAAAATTTCCGATACCCACTAATTCATACGAATTATTCTCTCCACATTTTTCACAATCATAACTTCCGTTAATTTTCAATTTTTTGACATTAACAAAGAACGCTTGAATCTTTTCAAACATATCCATGGACATGCTATCTAAAAAACTCATTAGTTCTTTATCAGAGAAATCATCTCTAGTATGAATCTCATCTCCGTCAATAATTGAATTAATACACTTAGATACAACTTCAAAAATTACTTTTGGGTCTTCTGAATTATTTAAATTTACTGAATTAACAATTTGATAACTCGGTGTCTTTAAATCAATACTAATAGTATCTGTAATCTTAACTACATGATCTATTACTTGTTCAGGTTCTTCTACAATGGTTTGTTCTAATTGTACTGTAACTTTATTAAGTTCTTTACAATGTTCACATTCCATTTGTACATCAGCTGTTTCACCAACTGATTTAATTCTCAACTGTAAAAATAAATATTCTAAATCAATAGTTGCTAATTCATTAGCATCCATATCATCACAACATACATTAATCAATCTAATCATTTCACTAATTTGTTCATTAGTGTTTTCTGATTCTTGTGCTACTAATAACACTTTTTGTTCACCAACTAGAAACGGTCTATAAGTGACTGTTTCACCAGATGATGGTAAGACACAACTATGTTTAGGTGTGTCAAGTACTGGTAACGCCATAATTTATTTCCTCATAATATTATATAACTATTTAGTCCGGTTATCCGAACAATTTATCATTTACTTTCTTATCAAGTCTTGATCTTATCTTTCTCATTTTCTTATTGAACAATCCGCCGAGTAATCCACTTGGTGAATTTTCGAATGAAGAACTCCAGGTTCTAAATGAGAACTCAACATCAAATGTCTGTACTGTAGTGGCTTCAGCTGTAAACGCTACACCTGTTACATTAGATGGAAACGCTTCGTGTAATTCTACTGAATATAATGGTATATTGTCAACACCTAATTGATCTATCTTAACAGAACCATGATACTTATCTGGATATTGAAGATTGTATGCTTCGTCATACATATAACTCTGCCAGAGTTCAAATAATTGTTTATCTTCAAATGTTGTGTCTAACATAAATGTAGCTGTAATTTTATTTTCATATTCAACACCAGTTACATAAGGTCTCTCTGGTGTAGCACCACCATAATTCTTACCAGTTGTAGCTATAGTTTTACCTGGTGTTGTTACAGCTGTACATCTAAGACCTCTACTTCTGATATTCTGTGGTCCACGAATCTCTATATTGAATCTATCACTTCTACTCATAGAATCCATATGATTCATAAATCTGTTTATGTTCATTAAAATTTACTCCTACTTTCATTCCAGACTGTATTCTTATCAACTTTTCTAAATGATTCTGTTGGTAAGAAGATAGCTATCTCCCAGTCAGCTGGTTCTATTAATAATAATGGTGATTGTATTTGATTACTCAAATAATGTTTTAAACATGGTTTAAAGAATCTCATTCTTGATGTACTCTTTAATAGTTGATAAGTTACATTCATCTTTGTTGTTCTATCGTATTTGCTATTGTTCGTAATGTCGTATAACTCATCTAAAAATTGTGCCCTAATTAAAGGGTGTAAGTAATGTAAATTAAGTCCATAAAAACCACCTTTGGCTTTCTGAACAGGGATACATAACGGAAACCTATCATAGTATGGTAATGTTTGTTTTGTCTTAGGATCATATTGAAAATTGTACATAGATCCATATACTTGTCTTGATCGTGTCGGACCATCACCAATCAAAGCGGCTCGAGAGACTTTTCTGTTACTTACTGTGGAACGAAACCATTCCATTGAAGCTTTTGTTCGAGCGGCTATACCAGCTCTGAACGCTTCTTGTTCAAGTTTGTCGAATAGTCTCCCAGCCATAATTATAAACTCTTAAAATTTATGAGTGAAATGTAAAGACACAGCGTCTCCAAATTCAACTTCACTTTCTTTAACATCACTCATTACAAGTAATCCTAGAGTCATGCTATCAGATAAAGACCAATCAGCTTTTAACATCTTGACTTCTCTACCATCAGACCATTCTCCAAGTTCTAAGCTGACATCAGCCCATGAGATGAAAGGTAAACCAATGTTATACCATTCATAATCCATGTCTAAGTCAACACCTTCAGCTTTACCGTATGAAAAAGATTCATATCCTACTTGGAAGATTCTTTCTTCAAACTCTAAACCGTCAGAGTTGTCTCCACTATAACGATAAGCGATATACTCACCATTGAACCAGAAACCTGAATCAAATGATTTTGTGTATCCACCGAAAAAGTCAGACTCTAACTCTCTATCACCGTCTATATCAACGCTTGAGTTCCAGTTACCTATATAAAAACCTTGACCAAGGTCTTGTTCTATACCAAAGTTCACTGCTAGTCCATGATCAGTTTGTGTTTGACCACGCCACATATAGTCAGTGCTGATTCCAACATGACCACTCATTGCTAATGTAGATGTACTCAATAGTACACTACTTAATAATACTAATAATTTATTCATATATTCTCCTATATTATTTTGTATTTGACATTATATAATACATAATGTAGTTTATAGTATTTATGTCACTAATAGATGTTTATATCCTTTTCTGTAAGAATTCTCCATTTCCAATTACGATCTTTACAAAACGACATAGCTTGAGTCCATTTAGCTTCATTAACCATATAAGTTTGTACTTCTTTAAGATATCGCTTAGATGTTCTACCTGTCTTTGTAAGTTTCTTCTTTGGATTGGGTGGTGAACATTGACTGAAAGGTTTAACTTCAATCAGTTCTTCTACTATCATGCCTTTGGCGTTCCGATACTTCATATAGAAGTCTGGAAAATATCTGTGCAAACGATTGTCTACCGGTGATATATAAGGTATAATGATTTCTTCTGATCCCCACTTAAGTACAGAAGGATTGTTATCCAAGTAAACCATGAATCTACGCTCTAATAATGAACGATAAATAATGTTTGTAGGATTCCCTTTGTACTTATTTGGATTCTTCGGTCTAAACTTTCCTTTATAAGACATAAATAACTATAAAGTATATATTACAATTCAATTATGGGCATATTTAAAAAATCAAAAAAATCACTTAAGAATCATATAGGTTCTGTTAGTGGCGATCTCAATTCAGCGTTTTCTAAATTAAAAAGTAAATTTGGAAGTGTTGGTAACTTCTCAAACTCTTTTGATCAAAGAATCTCAGATGGATTATCTGATCTACTTACAGGTGCTACAGGTATTCGTACATCTAACATACCAGAAATCTCTAATGAAGTACTAGCTTCAAAACAAAAGAATAGAGAGGCCAGAGCTAAAGTTCTTAATAATGCTATGGGTGGTAGAGCTTCAGATACACCAAGTAAAGGTGTAAAACTTCAATTTCCAGAAAATTTTAATACAGAGAATGGTGATGGTTCTTATGGTCTAACAAACTACATTCACTTTCGATCTTTACCATTAAGAAATGGTAAGAGAGGTGCTGTTGGTGATAGAGAAGATACTCTTTATGATATCTTCTTATATGTACCAGAAGAAATGACTGATGGTACAGAACTTACATACAAAGCTGGAGAGAAAGGTATACTAGAATCTATGATATCTAAATTATTTACATTGGGTGAAGGTACAGATCAAAATGTAATGGGTCAAGTCGGACAAACTGTAAAAGAAGCTGTTCTCGGAGATATAGGTAAAGCAGCTGCTGGTAAAGTTATCAATCCTATGAAGTTTCAATTATTTGAAGGTGTAGAGTTTAGATCATTTACATATACTTTTGTTTTATATCCAAAGAATTCAAAAGACTCAGAGATTATTAGAGAGATAGCATACGCTTTTAAATATTCTTCATTACCAGCTTCAAAAGATAGGTTGTATTCATTTCCAAATGAATTTGCTATCAGATATCATGGACCAATAAAGAAATGGATGGACTTTCCAATGACTTCTGTTTTAACAAAAGTAGAGACTAATCAATCTACAGCTGGATCAGCTAGAATGGTTGACGGTGCACCAGTAGCTATGGAACTATCTTTGACATTCCAAGAAGTAATGACATTAGATAGAGGTAAATATGAAAAACGAGTAGCTGCTTTTAAAAATCAATCAGGTAGTCGTAGAGAAAAATCTCAAGAAGGTGGTTCATTAGATGATATCATGAATAGAAGAGGTACTGATGTAAGTTTGTCAAATAGAGTCAAAGATAGAGTGGGTATGGACGCCGAGAACAGAGCTGGTCAAACGGTTGACGGTGAGTATAACTTTAACCCATTTGATTAGGAGTAACTATGGCAGAAGGATTTTTTAAAAATATACCGAATATAAACTATGACTTTAAAAGTGATGGTAAGTTCTTTGAAGCTAAAGACTTATTTCGTAAAGTTTCTGTTTGGAGTTATCTACAAGAAGGTATCTCAGGTTATAATTATTATCGTATAACAGATGGTGAACGACCTGATGTATTAGCATCAAGATTATATGGAGATGGAACATTATACTGGACATTCTTTTTAGTCAATGAAAACCTACAAGACATGAATGATTGGCCTAAGTCACAACAACTATTACATAAATTTATAACTAGAAAATATTCAGGTACAGTACTACAAGCTTCAAGTTCAACAGACATAGTTTCATTCAATCATAATACTAATGTTTCGAGTAAGTTTACATTAGGTGAAAAAGTATCTCAATCATCATCAGATGCTTATGGTTTCGTTACTAAAATTGATCCGACACATAATAGAATAGTATTAAATAGTGTACAAGGTACATTTACAAACAATACAGTTGTTGGTAGTGATTCATCTAAGAGTTTTACTGTAACTTCTGTAATTGATGAAAGAGACGCTGTACATCATTATACAGATAGTAATGATTTACTTACAACTGTATCTACAAACAACACACCAGTTTCAAATGAAAAATATGAGAGGGACTTAAACGAAGAAAGACATTTAATAAGATATATCGAACCAAGATATATAGATACTGTTATTCGTGAATTCAAAGAAATAGTAAGAGACTAAATTATGCCAGCAGCTTTAGACACTTCGTCACCATTAAGTTACGAATTAGAAATCATGTCAATCGTGAACAACGAAGGTGACGGATTTGATATTAGAGAGATATTTCAGGAATGTAATATCTATGAATCTATACATAGAAATTTTCTATTAGGTGAAGTTATCATAGCCGATCAAGTAGGGTTTTTAGAAAATGCTAAACTCTTTGGACAAGAATCTATAAGAATTAGATTTAGACAACCCGTCGGTCTACAAGGTGATGAGATAGATGAAGATGATGTAATTGATCAAGTATTCAGAATCTATAAAATAGATTCAGTAATGAGAATGAAAAACTCATCTCAAGCTTTCAAACTAAATTTCTGTTCAACAGAAATGATTAAATCAAAAAGAGAAAGAATAAGTCAAGCCTTTAGAGGTTCAATGACAGACATAGCTCAAGTTATAGCTGAAGATCATTTAGACATTCTTCCAGAAGGTGGTGATAAAGGTGTTGGACAACCATGGTGGGAAGTGAGAGAAAAATCTCAAGGTGATAATTATCATGTAGTCATTCCAAATTGGACAGTAGGTTATAGTATTAATTGGTTGTGTAAACAAGCTCAAGGTATTGATTCAAATAGTGGGTTACAAGATTCATTCTATTGGTATCAAACAGCTAATGGTGGTTATAGAATACAATCACTAGCTAGTATGATGGAAATTGAATATGGTGGTGGTAGACCATTTGTGTATTCTTCTGATTTTGGTGGAGAAGGAAAAGATTTACCATATGATGTAACTGATACTGATGGTGCTGTTGGTATGGGTCGTAGAGTATTAGGTTATAAAGTTGAAACTCAAGCTGATGCTTTACGAGGTATTACAGAAGGATTATTTACATCTAAACAAACAACAATCGATAATACATTTAAATTCTATACACAAAAAACATATAACTTCTTAGAGAAACATTTTAGTGGTGAAGGTCAATCATTATCACCACACCCATTTATTCGTACACAACCAGAAACACTACATATAGGTGGAGCTGCTGATGAAGGAGATGTAAGTATTGTAGGATCAATAGAAGATAAAGCTATAGGTGATTTTAATAATGCTTATCATATTTTAACTAGTGATGCTTCTTTTGTAAATGATGATAAAGATGATATACATCAAGCTAATCATTTTACACACTTAGGTTCATCTCAGTTTAGAAATGCTGCTAATCAATTATTAAAATATAATACTATGAGTGTAGCGTTATCAGCTAGAACAGATATCTCTGTTGGTACATTAATAAACTTAGAACTACCATCTGTTAGACCAGGTGAAGATTCTATAGAACAAAAGTTTCAAGGTGGTAATCATTTAATTACACAAATTAAATGGACTTTAAGTAGAAATGAATTAAGAACGAATCTAAAAGTTGTAAAAGATTCATTAATGAATAATATTGAAACAACAGAAATGGAATATGGTGAGACAGAAAAAATATGATGTATCAAGGTAAGACAGGATTTAATTGGTTTACGGGTGTTGTAGAAGACAGAAACGATCCGTTGTTTTTGAATAGAGTTCGTGTTAGAATATACGGTTCTCATTCACACGACAAACAAATGATCGCTACAGCTGATCTACCATGGTCAGAAGTTATGATGCCTACAACTTCTCCATCTCTATCAGGATTAGGTACAACAACTCATGGTCTAGTTGAAGGTAGTACTGTAATGGGTTTCTACAGAGATCATTTAGAGATGCAAGACCCAGTAGTTATAGGTTCGTTTATCGGAACACCTCAAGAGTTTTATAGAGTAGACGAAGAAGTAGACAATGAAGGTACTAGAAAATTTACAAAAATACCAAGATCAACAAAAGACGGATTTAATGATCCTAGATTAGATAGTGAATCATCATACAAAGGTACACCAGACGGTCCAAGTCCTAAACATATTAACAGAGCTTACGGATTAACATTAGCTTTAGATAAGTCACCAAAGAATCAAGGTGGTGATGAAGCTATCAATTATCCAAGAGAATTATATCTTGGTACTTCCGATGTCAATGTTCTCGCGAGAGACTATGACGACAAAACATATCCTGTTATTGAAATAGAAGAAGGTGAACCAAAACGAGATTATGTCGAACCAGTATATCCATTTAATCATGTACACGAAACAGAATCTGGTCATGTATTAGAATTAGATGATACACCAGACAAAGAAAGAATACATTTATATCATAGAAAGGGTACAAGAGTAGAGGTAGATAAAGACGGAAACTACATAGAGAAAGTAGTTAAAGATAAGTACTCAGTTATATTGGGTGATGATACTGTTACTATAAGTGGTAAAGTGACAGTCAATATTACAGGTGATGCCGATATATCAGTTGGTGGTAAAACTAATATCACTTCTGTAGATGATATAACTATGGTAGCTCCGAAGATTAAGTTAAACGGATAATGAGTACAGTTACATTCAAAGTTAGTCCTATAACTGTACCACCGATTGAGTGTCCTAAAGTTATACTTCCGACTAAAGCTGATCTAGTTAATATGTTTAGTCAGTTAGCTAATTTACCGGCTCAGCTGATAGCAGCTGGTCAAGAAGAAGTAGCTAAACAAATACAAGATATCTTAGATGAAGTTAGAAGTCTTCTATCAATCTATGATCCTAAGTTTGACGGATTATCAATACCTGAAATAGAATGGGAGATAATGATTACTAGATTAGTTCAAGATTATCCTATGTATGTTCAACAGAAGATACTAGAATTAATTAGTAAACTAGTCCCGATAGATTTTGTAATACCTGTTCTAGGTTTGAAGATTGATATATTGAAAATATTCACAGCTGAAGGTGTAGATGATATTAAGAAACAATTATCTGGTATGACAGATGATATGAAAAATAAAATTCAAGCTTTAAAAGATGATTTAACATTATCACCAGGTGATCTTCAAAAAGAATTACAGAAGTTAGCTGAACTAAGAGCTGAGATAACTGATAAGTTTTGGGCATTGTTACCTGATTCATATAAATTGTTCGGTGGTGATTTCGGATTATCATCAATAGAACTGAAAGTAGAAACTATTTGGTCATACATTCGTAGTAAACTAAATGGTGGTATGACAGGATTGTTAGCTGATGCATTTAAAGCTTTGATTAAGTTGTTTAAAATACCATGGGACTTATTAGGATTACCAGATATTCCACTTCCATTACCAGACTTAAATGTTGAATCTATATTACAGGCTATCATTGATGCTTGGAAAAAGAAAGTTGAACAAGGTAAAGCTACATATGCTGATCTAATAGAAGAATTAGAAAAAGTTAGTTTAGCTGGATTCGATTTACTATCATTGATCGGTGGAAAAATTGAAGAATCAATAGAGACAGCTGAAAGAAAAATAGAGAGATTAATGGAAGCCGCTAGAGACTTCGGAGCTAATTGGCCAAGATACTTATTAGTAAAATGGATGGAAATAGTTACAAAGTTTTTTGAAACAATAGGATTAGGTGCTATAGTTGAATTTATTACATTTACATTTTGTGACTTTCTAAATATATTAGGATTTCCAAAGACAATCGATTTAAGTTTTTCAGAAGATATAACAGAAGGTAAGACAAGTACAGCTGTACTTCCGACATAAATAACTATATGGCTCAGTTTAATAGTAAAAATCAAAGTTCGAGAGTATCCAGAAGATGGTTTACAGATATAGATATCAATATGAGTTTGCATCCACAAAGTGGAGACTTAGTATTAAAATATGATATCAACTCTATCAAAAGAAGTATTAAAAATTTAATATTAACTAATGAATATGAAAGGCCATTTAAACCTAGTTTAGGTATCAATTTATCAGCTATGTTATTTGAATTGAGTACAATGGGTACAGACGCTATTGTATTAGAACAAGATATAATAAGTCTAATAAATAACTTTGAACCAAGAGCTAATGTAACGGATGTTATCTCAGCTTTAGATGGTAATGATTTAAATGTAACGATATATATGACTATATCAAATGATCCTAGACCACAAGAACTTAATTTAACACTAGAGAGAGTAAGATAATGGCGACGATAAACAGTTCAAACATTAACATAACAGATTTAGACTTTGATAATGTATCAAATAGTCTAAAAGAATATTTAAAAGGTCAATCAACTTTAAAAGATTATGACTTTGAAGGTTCTAACTTAGCTGTACTAGTTGACTTACTAGCATACTCAGCTCATACATCAGCTTTCAACGCGAACATGGTAGCATCAGAAATGTTCTTAGACACAGCACAGATAAGAAAGAATGTTGTATCAAGAGCTAAAGAACTTGGTTACACACCTAGTTCAAGAACGGCAGCTAAAGCTAGTTTCGATTTAACAGTTACAAGTCCTACAATCGGTGGTGTTACTCCATCATCTTTGACAATTAATAGAGGTCATGAATTTACAACCGTATTTGACGGAACATCATACACATTTATAGTATTAGACAATAAAACAATCACACCATCAACAGGTCAATTTAAGTTTGAAACATTAGAAATTTATCAAGGTAAACTATCTTCTGATATATACAGATACGACAATCAAGTATCAAACCAAAGATTTCCTATGTTGAATCCTAATATTGATACATCAACAATTACAGTTAATATTACTTCAAACAATACAGTTACAGCTTGGAGTCGTGCAGGTGATTTAACAGGTATTAGATCAACTTCAAATGTATGGTACTTACAAGAGAATGATGAAGGATTATTTGAATTATATTTCGGAGATGGTATTATTGGTGCTGAACCGAAAGATGGTGATTTAATAACAATATCATATTTAGTTACAGATACTAATCACGCTAATGGTGCTAATATATTCTCAATGTCTACATCTATCAATGGAAACTCAGCAGTAACATATACGAGTACAGTAAGTGCTTCTGGTGGTAAAGATATTGAAACACCAGATCAAATTAAATTCTCAGCTTCTAAATTCTACACTTCTCAGAATAGATTAGTTACAGTACAAGATTATAAAGCTAAATTACAAGAACTATATCCCGGTGCTGACTCAATAGCTGTATGGGGTGGTGAAGACAACGATCCACCAAAATATGGTAAAGTATTTGTAGCTTTGAAACCTTCTCAATTCTCAAACAATCTAACAACAGCTGAAAAGTCAACATTAACAACTAAGTTATCAGACTTGAGTGTCTTAACAGTTAGACCTGAAATTGTAGACGCTGAAATATTACAAATTTTATTAAGTACAAACTTTAAATATGATCCGACTAAAACATCTCAAACTAAATCAGCGTTAGAGACATTAGTTAGAGCCTCTATTCTTTCTTTTGATGATTCAGAACTTTCAGGTTTTGACACATTGTTTAGACATTCACAATTATCTACAAAGATAGACAGTACAGAAACATCTATTCTTTCTAATATCACAAATGTTAAATTAAGAAAGAACTATGTAGCTGTAATAGACGGAACGGCTTCAGATATTAAATTGAATTTTGGTAACTCAGCTTACAATCCACATTCAGGACACAATATGTCTGGTGGTGGTATTCTTTCTACAACAGGATTCTTCTTATCAGGTGATTCAAACAATTACTTCTTTGATGAAGACGGTAACGGTAATGTAAGAAGATATTACTTAAATGGTTCAACAAGAGTGTACTCAGACAATACGGCTGGTACAATAATATATTCAACAGGTGTAATAAGTATTAATTCATTGACATATAGTTCAACATCTAATACAGATTCATCTATAGATTTCACAATGATTCCAAGTTCGAATGATGTAATTTCGACAAAGAATCAATTGCTGGATATCACGGCTTCTGAAATCTCAGTATCAGGTACTGCAGATACAGTAGCTAGTGGTGAAACGAGTGCTGGAGTGGGTTATACGACCTCATCTAGTTATTCTTCATAATGATCTATGTATATGCATAGAGTAAAATTCCCTAGTAATAGGGTTCAAATAATGCTAATAAGAGGAAACTAAAATGGCAGATAAAAAAATAACCGCGCTTACGGATTTAAGCACAAGTGTAGCAGGTGAAGACCTTCTTCATGTAATTGATGATCCTTCTGGAACTCCAGTAAACAAGAAACTTTCAGTATCGAATTTCTTGAATTACTTACCAGACTTCATCGCTTTCGCAGAAGCAGAAGATTCTAAAACAGGTGACTCACAAGCAGCGTCTGTAGCGACTGCAATTACTAACCATACTGTATCAGCAGCGAATGATGATTTATCATTAGCAGCAGGTGTAGCTGGTCAGTTAAAAATCATTTACTGTAATACTATAACTAACTCTGGAACTTCCAGAATTACACCTGCAGCTTTACATGGTGGTACAACAATTACTTTGAACGCTGAAGGTGATTCAGTATTTTTAATGTATTCAGGTACAATGTCAAAATGGGTAATCGTTGGTGGTAATTCATACGCAGTAGCGTAAGGTAATTATTAGTTAATTATGCCTATTTTTCATAACAGAATAGCGGATCAAGTCGAGGAACTTCTACCTGATTTTTATCAGCAAGATGGACCTCGATTTGTCTCTTTTCTCAAAGCTTACTTTGAGTTCTTAGAGAAAGGTCAGCTAATCTATAAAGATGCGGCAGACATTGACTACATTGGTTTAGAAGATGGGACAACAGCAGGAGAATCTTTTAACTCTGCAGGTGAAAGAGGTAATCTTTTACAAGAGCCTGGGACTTATGCTCCGTCTTCTATAACCTCTGCTAAATTTAATTATGAAGTAGACATTGATTCTGGTGGTGCACAAAAGACATCTTTTGAGAAAGATGAATTCGTAGTAGGTTCTACTACAGGTGCCATAGGAAGAATTGATGTTATAGGTACAAGTTCAAACCTTTATATTGAACAATTTTCAGAAGCACAGTTTGATATTAATGAAACTATCGTAGGTAAGACTTCTGGAATGGAAGCTAAAGTAGCTTCGTTTACAGCTAGTCCGTTACACGCGGCTAACAACTTATTATCATATGCTGATGTAGATAAAACTTCTGGAGACTTCTTAGAGTATTTCAGACGAGACTTTATGCCATTCATTGACCGAGATGTCTTGGCGAATAAAAGATTACTACAGAAGCATGTACAAGAATTGTATCTATCAAAAGGTACAAAAGAATCATACGAATTTCTATTCAGAATATTATATGGTTTAGAAGCTGAGGTAACATTTCCTGGTGACAATGTAATAAAACCTTCAGTATCAGAATTCTCAGAACCAACAGTAATGAGACTCTCAAGTATAAAAGACTTAACAGTTTATAAAAAAGGTCTAGTTAAAAAATTAGACGGTCAAGGTACTGTAGTAGCTCAAGCGTATATTAATGATTCATCTGGTATGGGTGGTACTAATGACGCTGATACAGCTTATGAATTAGAATTAGTGATGCCTCATGTTGGTACATTTAATCAAGGTGATACAGTAACATTATCTGATAGAGACGGATTACGAATAGACGCTGAAGCTACAGTTCGTGGTGTTATAACAGATATCGATCCAACAGATTCAAGTATTTACTTAGGTCAAGAAGATGGTAACGCCGGAGATGTAGAAGATATTTTAAGAATAGAATCCTCTACTCAACAATATATTTTAAATGAAGAAGGTAATCACATACTATTTGAAGACGATTCTAAGATGGCTAATCAACATGCTATCGGTGGTCAATTCTTTCAAGCTAGACCGATTGGTAGAGAAGACGGATTGGGTATTATACTTTCAGAAGAATCTGTATATGATGAAGACGGTAATTTAATTACAGACTTCGCGATCTTAGATGAGAATACAGATTTATTTGATCAAGACAATACACAATCAGGTGGTCCTGCTACAAGAGTTATGGAAGGTGGTCTTTATACAGAACAAGCTTCTAAAGGTTCATTGTTTGTAGAATCAGATACATTTAATTATAAATCACCAGCTGGTGGTACAGCGACATCAAATATTAATGTTATCGGTTCTATTGGTAGAGGTGGTGTAACAGATATAGTTATTGATGATGTAGGTGCTGGTTATTCAACAGAAGATATGGTTGTGTTTATTAACACAGGTACAGAAGGTAATCACGCTGAAGCACAGATATCAGTTACAGAAGGAACAATAGAATTAGAGACAGCGACAGTAGAAGGTGTACATGAATTTACTGGTGATGGTTCAGAGACAGTATTCTCTGGTAGAGATAATGCTGGACTTAATATGGGATTCGACCCAAGAAAAGTTCAAGTATTTGTAGCAGGTACAGAGATAGTTAGAACAACAGGTTTCACAACAGATCAATCTGGTACAAAAGTTACATTCGTGTCAGCACCAGCCAACAGTGCTAAGATAGAAATACACGCTTCGAATCGTGGTGTATTATTAGAAGATTCATTAAGACCACAAACACTTCAATATGGTGAATTAACTGATACTGATTTTGTTATATCTAGTGAAACATCAGGTGCCATTCGTAAAATTCAAATAACAAATCAAGGGTTACAATATAAATCATTACCTAAAGTATTTATGGGTGGATATATCTACTATGATACTATGACTACAGGTACTACATTCTCAGTCGGAGAAGTTGTTTCTTCATCAAACAGTAAATCAATGATAGTAGTCAGTCATGATACGAAAAAGAAAAGACTATTAGTATATAAAAGACCAACAGACAACGCTGGTGTTCCAACAGGTACAATAACAGGTGGTACATCAGGAGCAGTATTTACTTTAACACAAACTAATGTTACAGCTGGTTCAGGTGCTAAGTTATGGGCATTCAGTAATACTATCGGTAGTATTGAAAAAATAAAAGTACAAGACCCTGGACATGACTTTGTTGACGGTGGTATCGGTAATTACAAACAGAAAGCGATAGTAAAAGACCTCAGTGGTTCACTAGTGGTCAATACTACTGTTACAGCGGCTCTAACAGGTGCTACAGGCACGATTAGAACAATGGATGGTGATCTAAATTTATTGACGATAGAGAATGTTAAAGGTATATTTAATGAAGGTGATTATGTAACTACAAGTGACAGTAAGAATTTCTATATAGCTAAAACAGAACCCTGTACATCAAGAGGTAGAGTAAGAGGTGAATCTAAATTAGATGGTAACTATTTAAATGATACAGGTTTTCCGTCAGCTACTTCAATGAGAATACACGATAGTAAACAGTATCAAGATTTCTCATACTTAATTAAAGTTGGTAAAGGTGTAGATGAATACAGAAGTTTAGTCAAGTCATTATTATCACCAGCTGGTACAATATTCTTTGGTGAAGTATCTATCAGAAATGAAATAGACGCTAGAGCTGATATCTATAATGTAGATTTTGATGGTTCACGAACAACAAGATCATTTATACCTACTCTAATTATCGGTTCTAAGATAGATGCAGCTGATATTCAATTAGAAGTCGGAACATATTCAACAGAAGATCAAGTATTCAGTTCATTTGAAGGTAGAATACAATTAGAAACAGGTGAAGGTGTTTTAACTACTGAAAGATTCTTATCAGTTGACGCTACTACAGTAAAAGATCAATCATCAGGTCAACCATATATTCTAGGTACAGATACAGTTGAAGAAACAGACAGAGATTTCTTCAAGAGACAATTAACAGCTGAAGCGACAGCGAAAGGACATGAAGTAACTAAAGAGTTAGATATAAGTCCACATTATAATCAACATAAGATATCATATTCATCATTAACTAATACATTACCAGTAGGTACAAGAGTAAGAGGAACTACTTCTAACGCTCTTGGTATTGTAATGGAACATGATACTACAAACAAATATGTAATAGTTCATAGAGATGTTATAGATTGGGGTCAACCTGGTTCACAATTCTTAGGTAATGAAATAATTAAAAACACAGCGTTATCTACAACATACTTTACAGCTACATCAATAGATTTACATCATGTAATAGAAAATATAGTAGCTAACCAAGATCCAAGCACAATCACACCTGACACAACATTACTAGCTACGGATCAAAAAACAGATGCTGAAGGTGGTGGAGAAACACCTTCTACTTATATTTCTGGGTTTACTGGTAGAGGTAGAATACTAACAGCGAATGATCCGAACGAGACATACGATTCAGAGATGAGACAAAGAAAAGTTAATATTATTTCATCTCCATTATTTACACAAGCTACAACACAAAGAGGTAGATCATTCTCAGCTGGTGTAAAACAGATACGAACATTAAATACACAAACATCAAGAACACTAGGTTCTAATTCAACTGTAACTAATTTAACAGGAACAGCTTTGAGAATTGATTCTAGTTTTAATACTACATCTCAAGCAGGTGTGAGTTTTGGACATAGACCCGCTGGTCAAAAATTATTTGAATCAGTTAGTGTCTTGTCAGAAAGAATTATAACAGAAGCTGGAGACAGTTTAATATTCGAACCACAAGCTGGTAATATACTAGGTGAACAAGACTTCGGTCAAGGTGGTGTTATAATAAATGAAGATGGTACAAACATAAATTTTGAAGATGCTACAACAGCTGATGATAATTTAGTCTTTGTATCAGAAGAATCAAGTCAATTAGATTCATATAATCTATTAGACGAGACAAATAATGTTAGGTTAATCGGTGAAGATGATCAACCAATATTATTAGAAGATGCCTTAATGATAGGTCAGAAAACAGCTAATACATCAGGTCCGACTATTGGAGACTTGGGAGATGTGATGTTTACTGAAAATTACGGTATTCATAAGAAAGTACAACTTGATGGTGGTAGTGGTATCTCATCAGGTGATGATCTTTTACTTGAAACTGGAGAACACTTATTACAAGAATCTCCGTCAGAAGGTATCAGAATTAGTGATATAAGTACATTATATCCAAACAGATTTGTATCAGGATTTGAAAGAGAACTAGAAAGAAAAACAAATTTAAGTTATTCAGCTGTAGTTCAAACAGGATAAATGATATAAATAACTATAACAAACAATTATTAATTAAAGGGTAATAACAATGGCAGCAATTATAACTGAAAAATTTCGTCTAAACAACGCGAAACAGTTTATCGAAGACATAACTCAGAGTTCCTCTGTAGCTTATTCGTTCATCGGTAGAGGACACGCATGGACAGACGATTCAACTCCGCCAACACCTGTAGACAGTCCAAATGATGAGTACGATGCTTATCGTAGTATGGTAGCGTTGAAAAAGATTTCAACATCGGATATATCACACGCGATTGTTAGAAGGGATTGGACTTCCGGAACAACTTATGACGAGTATCGTCACAACTATTCATCTAGTAATACAGCATCTAGTGGAGCTACAAACTTGTATTCTTCATTATTTTATGTTGTAACAGATGATTACAATGTATACAAATGTTTATCTAATGGTACTCAAGATCATTCAGCAGCGAATGCATCTACAGTAAAACCAGATCATACAACATTAGCAACACCAATCGAATCAGATGGTTATGAATGGAAATTCATGTACTCAATCTCAGCTAGTGATGTAATTAAATTTGTAACAAACGATTTTATACCAGTGAAAACACTCGGTGCTAAACTAGCAGTAGCTGGTGGAGTAGATACAGGTTCTCAAGACGGTAGATTAGGAGACGCGGCTACAGACGACGGTTCAGCTCAATGGGATATTGAGAACGGAGCAGTAGACGGAGCTCTTCAAAAAGTAAGAATTAAAGGAGCTGGTTCAGGATATACAGGTAGTACTACAACATCTAACATTACAGTTCGTGGTGATGGATCAGGTGGTGTGGCTCAAGTAGTAACAAATGGTTCAGGTGCTGTTAGTGATGTTAATATTACTACAGTAGGTTCAGGATATACAACAGCGTTTATCGCTAATGAAGATATTCCAGGATTCGATAATGCTGATACAGCAGCAGATGGGACAGGTAACTCAGCGAATATTGAATTCGTCATTCAACCAAAGAACGGACATGGTGCCGATCCTGTTGAAGAACTTGGTGGAAACTATATCATTCTTAACTCAAGACTTGAGTATTCAGAAGGTTCAGGTGACTTCCCAACAGATAACGATTTCAGACAAATTGGTGTAGTTGTTAATCCAACAGACAATGGTGGTAATACACTATGTTCAGCTACAACAAGAACAGCTTATAAGAAGATGACTTTCCAAGCATCTGGATTTGTAGCTCCAGCAGTAGATACTATTATTCGTAATGCATCTACAGAAGTAGTCGGAACAGCAGTAGGTATCGTAGTATCAGTTGACTCAACAAACAGAGTTATCTCATACTTACCTTATCCTAATGAATCAGGCAACTTCGTAGCTTTTGCTAATAGTAATACTATTTACTCAGCTACTAATACAGATCATGGTGATCTAAACTCATCATCAGCTATTACAGCAGAAGAAGTTCAGAGACATTCAGGTGATATTATCTATTTAGAAAATAGACTTGCTGTTAATAGAGCATCAGATCAGATTGAAGATATTAAACTTATAGTAGAAATGTAAGGGAAACATAAATGGCACAGAATACAGATTTAAATGTATCGCCTTATTATGATGATTATGATGAAACAAAGAATTTTCATAGAATTCTATTTCGTCCATCTAATGCGATACAAGCAAGAGAACTAACTCAGTTACAGAGTATATTACAGAATCAAGTCGAGAGATTTGGTAATCATATATTTGATGAGGGTTCACTTGTTATGGGTGGTACTGTAACAGTAAATACATTGTATGAAGCTGTTAAAGTCAACGCGTCTAATCCGAATGGATCAGGTACAGCAACAGCTGAGACTTATAGAGTAGCATCTCATGATAAATATTTTGAAGGTCAAACTTCTGGTGTCGTTGGTAAAGTCATTAACTCAGTCGCTGCTACAACAGGTGGTGATCCATTAACACTTTATGTTACTTATGTTAAAGCTAACGCTGATTCTTCTACTACAACTTATACTAAGTTCTTAGATAATGAAGAATTACAAGAAGTTACTTTAGCCGCTGACGGTTCATACTCAGACGCATCAAACAATAACGAATTTAAAACTATTTTACCTAGTGAAGTATCAGGACATGATTCTTCTACTTCAACTGGGTCTGCCGCTACAGTAAGAGGTGGAGTATTCTATACAAGAGGGTTCTTCGTTAGATGTGAAGAACAAACAATTTTATTAGACAAATATTCAAACACACCTACATATAGAATAGGATTACAAGTTACAGAGTCAGCTATATCATCTACAGATGATGACAGTTTAGAAGATAATGCTTCAGGTTCTTCAAACGAGAATGCACCAGGTGCTAATCGTTTAAAAATTGAATTAACATTAGTAACTAAACTGTTAACAGGTACTCAAGACATTGATAATTTCATTGAGTTATCAAGAGTCGAATCTGGTACAATTACAAAACAAACAGCTATCACAGCTTACAATACTTTAGAAAGAACATTAGCTAGAAGAACTCATGACGAAAGTGGTGATTATGTTACTAAACCATTTCATGCTCAATTAAGAGAACATTTTAACTCTAAATTAAATAATGGTGTTTATACTTCTACAGATACACCAGCTGGTGATAAGACTAAGTTTATTACAGTCTTATCAGCAGGTAAAGCTTATGTTAAAGGTTATGAAGTACAAAAATCTTCTGAAACATTCGTTACAGTAGACAAAGCTAGAACAACAATAGACTCAGGTGCATTAGCTGTACCATTCGAAATAGGTAACTATTTTACAGTATCAAACGCATTCGGTCAACCCGAATTCGGTACAGGTGATACGAGTGATATTAGACCATTTGGTGCTTGTGAACTTAGAGATACAGTTAAAGATAATGTAGAAGGTGAAAATGGTACTGTAATCGGTAGAGCGAGAGTAAGATTCTATGACGCGACAGATGTGACAGTTTCAAGTGGTGTTCACACTACAGCTTCACAATACAGAGTTCATTTATTTGATGTTCGTATGTATACCAAACTTACAGTAGCGAGTACTAACTATAGACTATCAGCTGGACAAAGAATTAAAGGTTCAGTATCAGGTGCTAAAGGTATATTAGCTACAGCAACAGCCGCTAACGCGACAACACTATTTGTTCATGATGTAGAAGGTGAATTTTCTACTTCTGATACAATCAGACTAGAACAAGCTACAACAGGTGGTAAAGCTGTATCAGCTGTTAGAAATTATTCTACTGATAGAGTAAGACAAATTTCTCAAGCTTCTATTGACTCTAACGCTGCTGTCTTCGCTGCCGATACAATTACAACAGACAATCAATTTATATTAACAGGTACATTCACAGGTAATGGTAGTGACGCTACACAAACAGGTGTTAACACTAAGTTTTCTCAAGAATTAAAAGAAGGAGATGTACTTGTAGCACCTTCTGGTACAACAAAAATTGTTTTATCAATTACAAGTGATACATCTTTAGAATTGACAGGTAATGGTGTAGCCGAGAATGGTAAGTATATCAGACAAAGAGCTCAATTACAAGAACAAGAAAAAACAGTAGCTGTAGCAGCTACTCCGAAGAACTTTGTTTCTTCAATTACACCAAACACACTTCAAATAAGAAAACAAAAAACAGTATTACTAAGTAGTGGTACAGGTTCATTGAGTGGTGTAGCTGATGAAACATTATTCTCAGACCCGACAAGTGAGACAGATAACTACATTGTAACAATTCACGAAGCTGAAGGTACAGAAACTAACCCAGAAGATAACGGAGAAGGTAGTACAATTTCAACTCAAGAACATGACGGTGTTATAGAACCTTCATCATCTCAAGGTGGAGCTATAGCGATAGCTTCAGCGAACTCAACACCATTAGGTAATGCAGATCAATTAAAAGTTATTTACGGTGCTACTAAAGATGTAGCTAATAACAATGCTGCTAAGACACTAAGAAGATCAAGAGGTGTTAAAGTTACTTCAACAGCTAACGCTACAGCCGGTTCGAGTGTATCAGATGATATTTACGGTACAAACATCAATGATGAAATTATAACATTGGGTGTACCTGATATCTACGCTCTAAGAGGTGTATTCGAATCAAACGATACAGACGAT
>Ga0222717_10001116_pt1 | contig 22346 bp, 33 predicted proteins | sample C33_18DmetaG_FD_165053 | JGI IMG/M metagenome (GOLD analysis project Ga0222717, IMG submission 165053) | Estuarine water microbial communities from San Francisco Bay, California, United States - C33_18D | ecosystem: Environmental > Aquatic > Marine > Unclassified | place: USA: California... | reverse complement strand
GTGCATGACCAATCTCGTGAGCAAGAAGCATATCAAGTATGTCATTGTTCATTTCTTTCCAGATAGGAACTACAAGAAGTCGATTACCTAAATCAAAGTAGGCAGTTTCGACTTTTCTGTGTTCAACAGTAATATTTTCAGTCGCAAGTAATTTTGCAAGATAAGATTTTGCTTCTTTGTTAATCATTTTGTTTCTCACTTTATTCATAATATATAGCCATTATAACAGATAGTGGACTAATGTCAAGCATTATTCCGTTTAATTGGATGGAATAATTATCCCACATGAGATAATGACATCATGCCTTCAGACACTTCACAGATATGTGCATTGATTAAAGAATCAATTTCTTTTTGTCTTTCGGCTTGTTCTTTAGCATAAAGATTTATGCCTAGTTCTGATTGCCAGAACTCTGAAATTTCTTTGCCTGAATTAAAGAAGTATGAACCGTGCCACCATCCGTCAGCATCAAAGTCAAACTCAAGTTCTGCAACAGGAGACCAACCAAAGGCAAACTCAATGTAGACATAAGTAAAACCACTATGTTCTTTAGCATCATCTTTGTACCAATGACAAAGTTTTACAGCCGCATCTGAATAGTTGACAACAAGACCTTTGTCGTTTGCATCTGCAAACTCTCTGTCGCCTTTACCTAATTTGAAATCTAGTGGGTAGTTCATATTTTTTTCATCCTTTTTCATCATAATATAGTTATATTATACACTATTTTGAGGGTGAAATGAAAAAACTTATGGTGCCAGTAGCCCACTATTTGGAGTGGAACTGGGTCAGTAATAATTATCTGGAAGGGTATCTCTATTAGTAATTCTAAAGTTGCCAGAAACACTTATTCTGGTAACATCTGACTTAAAGGGAACAACTGTATGTTCTAATAATGATGGGAATATGTACATGCCCCTTTCCCTTGGCACAATATGAACTCCAGTTCTTGCCCATGTAGGTTTCGATTGAGTGCCATAATTAAAACATAAAGAACCTGGTGCTGTAGATGTTCCCACGAAATCTTGTCTTTCTTTATCTAATTCTTTCGGCACATCTAAAAAAATTACAAATGATAAATCCTCTGCGTGAGTGTGTGAAGGATTAAAATCGCCAGGTTTCATATAGTTTATCCACATATCTACAAGTTCATATTTAACTTCGAAATTTTCTAAACCATGATATTCACAATGTCCTTGTCTATATACGGAAAGAATTTCTTTAGTTTCTTTTTCAAACCATTTTTGCGTTGATTTATCATATCCAAACTGATTATCTAAGTGACCAGCCAAAGTACTGTTATAATCTATTTTTGTTTTTTCACCATCAAACTTTAATTTATCAATGATATTTTTATCTAGTTCGGTTGACCAAAGATATGGTCCCCAATTGAAATAAAAATAATCTACTCTATTTGCCATTACTTTTTCATCCTTTAGGTTATACTAATATTACCAGCTACAGATATTCTAGTAACATCTGAATCGAAAGGCATTACTGCGTGTTCTAATAGTGATGGGAACATAAACATTTCGCCAGTTTTAGGCCTAAAGGTTTTAGAGGCAGTCGCCCATTGTGGTCTTGATTCAGAACCATAATAAAATATTAAAGACGCCGGTGGGTCGCTTCTATCTTTAAATTTAGACTGTTCTTCATCTAATTCTTTCGGCACATCTAAAAAAAGTATAAATGATAAATCACTATCATGAAAGTGTCTTGGATTAAAATCGCCAGGCTTCATATAATTGACCCACAACTCATCTAATTGAAAGTTCATATATTTATCTTCTTGTATTTTTCCATGGTAGTTTTCTCCATGATATTCAATATGACCTTGTCTATAAGACTCTAAGGCTATATCAATCTCATTAATAAACCAAGATTTTGTATCATCATTATATAGAAACGATAAAGGTCGAGAACAATATTGATGCATTTGTTTTTGCCCTATTAATTTTTTACCATCAATCAATAACCTATCAATAATATATTGAGGCGCTTCTGATTTAAAAAGATATGGTCCCCAATTTGTAGAAGAAATGTTGAGCATTATTTTTTAAATATAAAGGTTGGTTCAAACTTCTTTCCTGGGATATCGGGTCTGACATATTCACCCATATATCTTTGTTTCTGTTTCGGTTCTGTCATTTCGCCATCTAGGTTCATAATAGCAGGTTTGCCTTGTTGTGTACTCAATGATAACCACCATGTATCTACATGTTCAAAGCCCACTTCTTTCGCAAGCGATACTGTATCTTCTTCAAAGGTTTTATATTGTTTTGTGTTTGCAACATTAAGTGCAAGATATTTGCCAGTTTTAAGGCCTACATGTGCATTGGCGATAGTCTGTTTTAGAAAGTGTTCTTTCCACATCTCTGAGGTATCAAACTTAATGCTTGATTGTTCTGGTTCATCACCATATGCTTCCCAACCAAAGTATGGCGGACTTGTCATTACAAAATCTAAACTTTCTTCTGGCGGCACATAAGTTTCACTACCTTCTCTGCGAAGTTCATATCTCTTATTGGGATGACCATAGTTATCTCGTATCTTTTCTAGTCCTTCATATGTCGGTATGCATGGGTCTGTGCCGATATAATTCACGCCAGCTGCAATCGCACCCAGTAATCGACCACCATACCCCATACTTGGGTCCCAAACTGTGCCAGCCTCAGTACCTTCTAATGGACTATCTTTATCTACAAAGACATCATAGAGGGCAGCGGCCGCTGTCGGTCTAAAGTTTGAAACCATCTGTGTGCCTGTAACTCGTCTTAACATCAATCTCATAAGTGAGTCAGTAATTTTATGAGGCAATGTTTTTGGAAAAAATATACCATTCAGTAATTTAGAAATGCCGTGTTTTAGTTTTTCTTCATCATTCCATATATCCATAGGTGTAAGCATCTTACCACATTGAATACCCCAAGCGTGTTCCATAAAAGACCATGCAAGACTTTGTCCGTGTTGTGTTTGTCCTATGACTTTTGTTCTTCTGTCTACAAGAACATCTCTTTTATAGTTCATTAGTTGTTCAAATCTTTGATTACGCCAAGCATCATCAGTAGAATAATATGGAAAACCTTTCTCTTTCCATTCATCATAGACTTGTTGTATTAGTTCATCACTTGCACTCATAAAACTTCCTTTACATTATCATACATATACACATCGCCAGGTAATGCGTTCTTCACGCCGTCTTTAGACCATGATGTCTGTCCTACTAAACTCATGCCGTTCTTTTCATAAAACTTCTTTGCAATGTGATTATCACTCCTAACACTTAGAAAGACTCGTCTATTAGTCCACTTAAAAAAGTCCTGAAGTTTTTGACTTGCAGTACCTTTGTTCTTGGCAGCTATTTGGTGTAATATACAATCACCTTGTTGTGCTGTTATATTACCTATTCTCTGTTTTCTTTTATAGTAATTGTATGTTATGATAACATCATTATCTAGTATCAAATTGCCACTGGCAATCATTCTTTTGATATAATCTTGCCTAACATGTGGAAACCACTGCTTATGTTGAGAAAATATCTCTTTTACAACGGTATAATCTATATCTTTTGCGTGTACCATATTAAAATTGTTCCTTGTCAATCCTTAACACTCTGAGAGTAGTGTTTAGCGCTTAGTGAATGATTTTCGGGGCATCTTGCCTCTTTTTTAATTCTTTAATCATCTTCCCTTTTGCCTTTTCGGCTCTTTCTAACTTCAACTTACTCACGAGGTCTGTGAAAACATATCCGTTCATATGTTCGTTCTCATGCATGAATATTCTAGCAGACATGCCGTGTAAAGTTTCTTCTATTTCTTCACCATTCTCATCAGTATATCTTACTGAACACCATTTCGGTCTTTTGATTGATAAGAATAAAAATGGGAAAGATAAACAACCTTCTTTCAAGTTGATAGATTCAGGACTTACATCATTGATAAGTGGATTGAAAACACTTCTAACTTTGCCATCTTCTATTTGTGGGTGTCCGCCCATGATGAACATACGATATGGTAGTCCAACTTGATTTGCTGATAGTCCAAGACCACCATACTTTGCCATATTATCATACATAACTTTTGATAATTCTTTTCTGTCTGCAAACCCAAACTGTTCTAATGTGTCGTCTACAAAAGGTGCAACTTGCATTAATAATCTTGGGTCGTTTGGCGGTATTAAAGGATATACTTTCTTTTGTTTTTCTTTTATATTGCCTTTCAGTTCACTAAGAATAGGCGTCTTGCCTGTTTGTATATTCTCTAAGTGTTGAACTGCTGCCTCAATGTTTTCTGCGTTTAGTTTTTCTGCCATATTATTTTCCTTTTCTAATTAAATCACAATTATAAGATAATGTTCGTCTTACCTGGTCGGTGTTATTAAACGGATATACACCATGTAACAGAGTGTATGGAAATACATAAAACTCTCCTACTTGAGCGTCTACTCGGACTTGCGACCTAGAAAGTAGTGATTGGTCGCCGCCAGTAAATTCTAACCATCCGTTTGCGGGCGCTTCTTCTCTTGATGCTTCTATACCATACCAATCGGGTCGTTTTAACATCAATACAGACGATAAGCCTATTTCACTTTTTGCACTTGTATGCCAATGTACAGGATTATATTCGCCCGATTTCATTTCATTTATCCAAGCTTGACTTAAAACTGGTTCCCACATTATTTCATCATTTAAAACAATGGTTAAATAATGTTGAAAAAGGGATTGAAAACTATCTTTCATCTCATCAGTTAATATCTCATCAATTGCTTTTTCATCAGCAATTTTACCAGCAAGTTGGTCGTTATGTGGTTTCAGTTCATTTGACTTGTCATCATACGCCTGATTAATACTATCTACGAAATCTTTAGGTAGTTTAAATCTTACTACCTTAGTTCCTAGATTAAAAACATTATAGTCTACTTTCATTATTCAGCCATCCTTGTAAAGTTTTTATATTTTTCAAATTTCATTACTCTTGGGAACTTATCGATTAAGGTGTCGCCTTTGTGAGATATTACAAATACATTTTCTTTATTCATTGTATGATATAGTATTCTCATAAACTCGTCAGTACCAGATGTGTCTAACGAACTATCAAATATCTCGTCTAGTATTAATAGATTTGTGTTTGTAGAGTTTTTCAGTTTAGCAATCTCACGCCAAGTAAATAGTATTGCTAAATCAATTCGTAACTTTTCTCCCTCACTAAATGAATGATACTGAAAATCATCACGGTGCCTTGACTTGATTGTTTCGTTAAATTCTTCATCAAGTGTAAAGTTCACAAAGAAGTCCATATCAGCAAGATTCTTATTGATGTATTGATTCATTACAGGCAAGTACTGTTTGATAATCTTGGTCTTAATACCAGTATCTTGCATGAGGTGTCTTGCAGTATCGATATAAAGTTTTTCTTCTTTTTGTTTTAACTTATCTTTCTCTGCATCAACAAGCTGCTCTTGTAGTTGATTGAGTTCGCCTGTTGCAACGCCTGTAGAAAACTTTTCATCTGATAGGTCGTCTATTTCTGTTTGTAGTCTGGCCTTGTATTTATCAATCTCACTTATAGAGGTTTCGTAACGACTAATCAATAATTCTTTTTCTCGTATTGCAACAACTGTATCGTTAATTTTATCTAGTTTCTTTTGTGATGTTCTGATTGCATTATCAATCTGCGACATACCAAGTTCGAGTTCTACAACTTTTGACTCTTTGACAGCGATTGTTGCTTTCTTAAATGCCTCATCAATTGCCTGTCTACATGTCGGACAATCATCATGTTCTTTAAAAAATCTCAATTCTTTTTTGTGTTTGATACAAGTGTTTTCTAACTTTGCTTCCATGGTTGTAAGTTTGCCATGTTTGTTAGTAATCTTTGTCTGGTCAATTATCTCTACCTGTAATTCTGCAATCTCTCGCCTTACACGAGCAATATCTTCTTTATAGTTTTCGATATCTGTGTTTGAGTTTTCGATTTCTAGTTTCTTTGTGTCAGCGGTGTGTTTAGTAGTATTACTAATATCATCTATATGTTTCTGTTGTGTTTCTATCTTACCATCTAACAGTTGATAATTGAAGTCTGCCTGTTTGATTGTTTCGTCTTGTGCCTTTGCCTTCTCTCTGAACATTAGATTCAGTTTAGAGAAGATTTCAATATCAAGTATTTCTTCTACGACTTCTCGTCTGTGTCTAGCACGAAGTTGCATAAAAGGAACAAACGAAGCATTGCCCAAAATCACAACTTGTGTGAATGACCTAAAGTTTAGTTTGAGTATGTGTTGTTCTAAATGTTTTTGATAATCTCTAATGGCTGCATCTTGATTTAACATATCACCATTACACCAAATCTCAAATAGATTAGGCTTTATACCACGAATAATCTTATATTCTTTTTTGCCTATCTGAAACTCAACTTCAACGACACATTCTTTTTCATTGATTGTGTTTACTAGTTGGTCTTTCTTTACAGCACGAAATGGTTTATTAAATAGTCCAAAACATAAGGCATCTAACATTGTAGATTTACCAGCACCGTTATTACCAACAACAAGTGTCGTAGGCGCCTCATTCAAATTAATCTCTATGAATTGTTGCCCTGTTGATAAAAAGTTTTTATATCTTACTTTTTTAAATATTATCATGTTATAATTAATTCCGTTAATTCTTTATTATTGCCCAATTTGCCTCGAACAAAAGTGTTAAATGAAATAGAAATTCTATCCGTAGTTGCCTTTTCGTTTGGTTGCACCTTATGTTGTAACCATGAAGGAAATAAAACAAGTTCTCCGGCTATAGCAGGAAAAAACCAAAGAGGAGAATTCCATTGAGTAAACTCTTTGATTTCAGGTTTTATCATTTCTTTTAATGTCCAATTGTAGTCAATAAATGTAATACTATCATCTTCTTCAGCTGATACATAAAAAACCCCACTTATACAACTATTAGGATGGCAATGTTGATGGTGTTGTTGGCCTGGTTTAGTTACATTTAACCATGATTGAGTAATATAGAAGTCTAATTCTTCCTTAGGGGCCAGAACTTCTTTGACATATGTTTTAATATGGTGCTCACAAAATTGTTTTAACTCTTTAAGATTTTCATCAAAAATGTAATTATTTTCTGAAGATAAATTATAGTCATTATCAACCATGCCCTCTTTAATAATCTTTTGAATTTCTTCATTAGAAGTTAAATCTGAATCACTCCTTGCAATATATACAGGAGTTGGGAATACATTATTTATCATAAATTTCATTAAAATTATACCACCCTGTAACTATCATTTTTTCATGGTCATTTGATATTTGGCCTTTGTGAGTATGTGTCCAAGCACTAGGCCAAATTAATGTTAGTCCTTTTTTACAAGGCACAGTAATGTTTTGATATTTAAAATGTGTTCCAGCATCTGGCACATCTCCACAATATGTCATAAAAACCAGATGTCTATGAATATTCCATGAGTCCCCAGTTATTTCAGAATGCCATTTTTTATATCCGCCACCTTTTGGATACCATTGTAGATTGTATATCTCTCTTATGTTAAAAGTTTTGACATTATTAGCGGCTGGAAATAGTTTTAAATAGTTATTTAAGCAACCTTGTAAATGTTTTCTATATTCAGACCATGGGTTACTGTCATCTTCAGGCCGAATTGAAATATCAATAGATTCTTTTGTAGATAAATTAACTCCATATGAATCTGAGTCGGATTCAACACTATTACCACTCTGGCCAGAATCTTTATATTGTTGAGCATCTGGTGAGTTCCAGTATTCATTTATATCATCTATAACCGACTCTGGCATAAACCAGCCGCCTATGAGTGTGTCTTTATCTAACTCAAATTTATTTAATTGCATCAGTATCTTGTGCTTCAATATACATTTCTTTAATCATCACTTTCAGTCTGTCTTTATCTAGGTCAACTTTCAACTGGTCAACATAGTTACTTACTAAATTCATTGTATCTTCTGCACCTTCTACAACATCATCACTTACATTTACATGTGATAGGTCAGAATAATCTTCAAGTATTTTTAGTTCGTGTACAGATATATCATTATACAGTCTTTCTAGCAATCTGTCAAACATTTCATTATCTTTTTTATTGACAACAACCAACTTCACATACTTTTGATTGTAATCTGTAACATCAAACTTATCATAGTTCGTCAAGGCATCATCATAATGAAGCTTGATAAACATAGTATTTGGATTAGGCACAAACTCAACATCTCTTGTTTCAGTATCAAACACATGAAATCCTTTCTGATTCTTGTAGTCTGACCATGTGATTTCATATTGATTGCCTAGATAATACACTTGGCCGTCATCATTCTTGTGGTGAAAATGACCACTATAAGTTCTTTCAAAACGACTCACAATACTCTTATCATGGCCATGTGATTGTTTCATAGTATCATTCATTGCAAAACCATTCAAATCAAAATGACCCATACACACATCTGCTTCGGCAGTCTTTAACATTTCAATTGAATCTGCTTCATTCTCTGGATTAATCCAAGGCATCATCAATAACTTTGTACCATCAAAGTCTACTACTTTTGCTTCTTCGTATATCCAAGGCTCGTTCTTGCCGTCAGGAGTTGTACATAACTCTTTTATGGCATTTACTTTGTTTGTGTTTCGATAGTAGATATCATGATTACCGATAATGATATGGGTGTCTATCTTTTCATCCCATAGTCGTTGCATAAACTTGTTTCTAAAGTTGTGTGCAATTCTAAAGTTAATAAACTTTCTTCTGTCTACGACATCGCCCAGATGAATGAGCGTTTTGATGTTGTGTTCTTTTAGATAAGGAAAGAATATCTCATCATAAAACTTGTGAAAGAAATCATCAAAGATTAGACTATCGTTTCTGGCACCGAAATGGGTGTCATTTAGTAGGGCAATTTTCATAATATATTATTTTTTAGTTATCTAATTTAAGCCAATATCTTGTACCAAAAGTTACTGGTTTTATTCTGTGCTTCACAAAAGAAGGGAATACCACAATGGATCCCTTCGGTTTTATTTCTTTACATATTTTAGATTCAATCTCTAAATCTCCACCTTCATATTCTGTATCATCTGATAAGTTTATCATAACTGATAACTTTCTTGAAGAATCATAATGCCAGGATGAAAAGGCGCCTTCTGTATATTTTCTGAATTGGCACGATTCTGAAAACCCCCAATCAAAGTTCCAACCAGCCTCTTCGTTTGCTTCATGAATATATGGATGTAATGTTTTATATAACCAGTCATCATCCATCAAAACAACATCAGAATCAACCTCATTAGGTATTGCTAATTTACCCGATTTAACTAAGGCATTAACCCTAATGTCATCACAAAATGATGGGCGAACTGCTGATTGGAAATAATAATAATTATTTTCCAAATGCATTATTTAGTTTCTTTTTTCTTATCTTCTGGCAGTTCTTCTCTGCTGTTTCTCCTTAAAAAATCTAGCATTTGACTTTGATATTGTGTATCATCACCTTCTATTGAATCCATCATATTTTCAATGCCAAAGTTTTGTATCATTTTTTGCTTGACATGTTGTTGTTTCTTTTCTTTTTGTATTCTACGAATAAATGCATAGTATATAATCTGTGTAAAATATGCGAATGGGTTGTTACTCTTTTCGGGGTCGAAGTTGTCCATATACTGTAGACAATTCTCTATGCCGTCAGAAATCATATCATCTCGATATGTGTAATTAATAAAATTAGGTCGATACGATAGGTGATTAGCAATCTTTAGATAACATTCGCCTATGTAATTAGTAACAGTAGGTCGCTTTTTGCCTTCTTCTTCGGCCTTGATTCTTAATGCACGATACTCTGTCATTGCTGCCAGAAACTTCTTATTATCTACATAATGAGGTTTCTGTTTTGGTTTTAGTTTTACTTCTTCTGCCATGTTATATTCCTTTTCTGTCATTACGCTTCAATAGATTCTTCAAACCTTTGACTAAATTATTCTTTTTACTTGATTTCTTGTCCTTCAGTAGATGAAGTTTTTCTTTGATATGTTTTAATTGAGTCGCCTTTTTGATGTTTCTGTTAGTTTTTTTATTCATATGAGTATTATACTATATCTCCTATAGATTGTCAAGCCTTAACCACTCTCTTTCTTCGTAGTGCTCTGCCTTATGTGTCTTTATTGGAAAACTTAAACTTAGGCGCTTATCACTCAAAGGCGTAATTCTATGATACATATGGGCTGGTATAAAAACATAATCGCCATTATTTAAATGTTTTTCTATAATATGACCGCCCTCTACCCACAATTCACATCTTATAGTTCCATCTGCCACTATTATCAAATTATGAGAAGAATCTTTGTGTTTATCGAAGTTTGGTAAGCTTTTATCAACTGAAAAATATATATGGCAGTCTGAATTACTACTTAATAACTCCTCTAACTGTTTACAAACTGCGTTTATCTTTTCATTTACTCTACTACAATCCTGAATATATGCTGTGGCTTTACTTAATACATCTTTCACACAAGATATAGGCCAAGAATTTTGCTCAGTAACCCAACCAGTAGTATTCCATTCGTAGGTTGCTGTGCCGACAGGATGAAATCTATTAGAGCTCATAAAAGGTCTTAAATTTAATAGTCCTTCTAATTCTTTCCAAGTGTAAAGATTCTTTTTAGCTTTACCAAAATGAGGCACTAATGATTTAATTTTATCTTCAAACATAATTATTTGGAATAAACGCTTGACAAGTCTAAAAAAAGAGTGTATAATCGCATATGTAGATGCGGTGAGAGACCATAAAGCCTAAAGCTAACCTAGTGAACAGTTACGCCTTTATCTAGTAGTTGAAATTCGGGTTCGTCATCTTCAGGTCCAATTTGCATATCCATATCTTCTGCAATATCTAATATTCTATCTATATCTTCAGCACTCAAAGCCGGTCTGATTTTAGCATCAGTCTTTTGTATTTTATCTAATACAACTTCATAGTAATGTGCTAAATCAACAGATGATAAAGTTATCACCAACACTTTGTCCTTTGCAATAACAAACTCTACCTCATCAGTAAATTGTATCCACTTTGTTAAAGTCGTATCTTCTTTTAGGCCTTGGTCTGTCATACGAGGCGTTGTAATTAGTTCTAATGGATTTACAATTCGCATATGATTATCATCAACAGATATAGTTCCCATTAATAGAGTTCCATCCATTAACTTTACTAGTCTGTAATCAGTTGGGTGTGTTGGTTCATTTATTGTTTGCATACTTATATTTATCAGTCCTTTAACTCTATGCTGTGCATTTCGTAATCAAATTCTTCTTCTGTATAGATGTTTATTCTCTCTTGAAAGTGTTTTAAAGTAAAGTTTTCTTTTGACTTCCATGTCATATCGTCTGCAATATCATACAATGTAGCATCAACTTTGTTCTCACCGAGTCTTAGACCACGACCAATCGATTGTAGATTTCGTACTCTGCTTTTAGACGGACTTGCAAATATGATATTATGTAGATTCTTAATATTAACACCAGTAGAGAATGTGCCATAACTTGCAACAATGATGGCATCTTTTTCTTTTTCAACAATGCCTCGAATTGCTTCTCTCTCATCAGCCTCAACACCACCAAAAATATAAAAGACTTTTCTATCATCAGCTGCCTTGTCTTTGATTATTTGATGTAGATTCTTGCCATGTTTCTCTACAAGTTGAAACAATACAAGTGTGTTACCTTCTAGTTTCAACGCAAGATTACGAATAAAGTTTTGCCTTGACCGACTACTTACTAGATAGTCAATCTCATCCTGATACTTGCCTTTCGATATCGCTTGGCAATGTTCTGGTATATGTTTCAATATCAAACAACGAACAGTCAAATTAGATAGTTGTTTCTTGTCCATTAGTTTCTTCGTTGATGTAACTTTATTGACGGCACCAAACAAACCCTCTAACACAAGTTTATGTGTCTGAGCACCATCAAGTGTTCCTGTTAGACCGATTCGATATTTGCAGTCTGTCAGTTTAGACATAATCTCAGTCAATGACTTTGATTTAAACAGATGTGCCTCATCACCAAACACAACGCCAAACTGGTCGAAGTATGCCTTTGGCAATCGAAACAAACTTTGCCATGTTGATATTAATACTTTCTTGTCTGTAACATTTGAATACCCACTATACAATCTATGACAATACTTTTCTACATTCCAACCATACTCTTGAAAGTCAGAATACATTTGTTCTACTAATGATGTAGTTGGCACAATGAGAAGTATTCGATTGTTTGTGTCGTCTTTGATTAGATGTGTGTAGTATCGAATAAGTGAGTAAATAATAAATGACTTACCACTTGCAGTCGGACTTAGAAGTAATGCACGATTGAATTTTAGACTATGGTAAATAGCATCGACCTGATAATCTCTTGCTTCAAACTTCTGGCCGAGGCTGTTAGAAAACTTTTCAACAAGTTCCCTATCTACCTTGTTGTCTATCTCAACATCTTTGCCACAAACAATATTATATCCTCTTTCTTCTGCGAAAGATTTAATGTATGGAAACAAACCAAAATAGATTTCTTTTGTCTTTTGTGAAAACATTCGTATCTTTCCATCCCACATACGATTACGAAACGCTGGCATAAACTTGTAGCCAGGTACATAAAATGTGAAAAACTCAGATAACTCTCGTTGAACACTTGGCTCAGTATCAACCGTTAGATATACCTCGTCTTTCTTTTCTATAATTAAAGTATCCATGTCATAACACTAAATCGCTTCCCTTTTGTAACTTTTTTGACTTCGTGTGGGTACATAAAGTTTGATGGAAAAACAACAGCAGAACCTTGTTCCTTTTTTAAAGGCTCACCACATATAACAAACTCACCGCCTTCATAGTCATCATTTAAAAAGATTAAAGATGTAAGATGTGGATATCCTTGTTTCTGCCCATGACTTTGGTGTATATTATCAATGTGTTGATTCATAAATCCGCCTTCTCTATAGAAATTTAATCTAAAGTTAGTGCATGTCAAGGAATAATTTAGAGTTTCATGAATGCTTTTGTAGTCATCTATACAATATGCAAAAGACTTTTTAATATCTTCAAAGTATGGCATTTGATTATCAACCCAAAGTTCATTCATTGCGACTTGTGAAGTGCCTGTATCTTTTTTGCCATCATAAAATGTAGACTTATGCCACATTGCTGTTTTTTCGTAACTAGTTGTTATTGCTTCACAAGTTTTTTTATCCATGACATTTGGATATAAAAAGATGTAATCAGAAACTTGCTGACTGGAATTCATGATGTTCTCCTACTTGTCCTATTACTTGAATATTCCACGCTATACTTATGCGATTATATTTAGATTTGTTCTGTTGAACCCAATGTGGCAACCATGACGGAAAAATTAGTGCTCTATTTGCTGTAGAGTCATAGCCCAACATACTTGAATTATTTACTGTTGTTTCTTTCTTTCTAGGCACAATTACATCTGCGGCTGGTCGAGGGTCGTGAAATTGTATGCCAGCGCCTTTGTCAGAATGTAAATACCACACCCCACTTAAAAAATTATTTGAGTGTGTATGAGCAGGATGATGTTCTCCACTTTTCAATACATTTGCCCACATATCAGTTATTATGACATCTTCGACATCATATTTTAATTCATTCAATATCTCTTTACTGGTTGATATAACTAATTCTGAAAATTCTTTAAACTCTTTTTTCTTGTGTAAATCAGCTGAGTTCGTTTGCCAATTTGAATCATAACCTCTATTCACCCACAAATCAGAAATATATTTTTTCATTGTTGTCATATCAGACTTATAAAAGTCATTTATTAAAAATAAATGTGTTGGAAATATCTTATGATGTTCCATTATTTTCTCCTATACTTCATAATTAGAATTCCAGGCAATGATTGTCTTTCTTCCAGGCCCATTAGGTTTTGAGCGATGTTTCATCCATGAAGGACAAGTCATCACATCACCTTCTGTTGCGTAAATCGTACAGAGTCCGCCAGTGGCATCAACAACCTCAGTAGCATATTCGGCATCAGGCAACTCCAAATAATAGCAGTTAGTAAATTGACAACCTGGGTGGTTGTGCCAATCGTGTTCTCCGCCTTCTTCGTATTGATTAAACCATATCTTTGTTATGCCCATTTGATAATCTCTTATGAGATATTTGGGTGTATTAAATCCATGAGATTCTGCAATAGCTTCCATAATTGGGTCTAATAAATCATAGAATTCATCCAGATACTCTCGAGCTACATCTGCTGGTAAATCCCAATCTGAATACACACCTGGCATAAGTGGCGTGTCCGAAACATCTTTAAGTAGTTCAATTTTAGACAACAGAGAAGCCTTGTGTTTTTCGTGTTCTTTTACTCTATTAACAAGTATCATTACAATGCCCCACTCGTAAATCTTGCCCAATCAATTGCGTTTTTGATTACAAAGTTTCGACTGTTAATACTTCTCAACAGTTGTTCAAGATAGTTTACTACTTGTTTTAAATACGCTTCTTTCTGGTCGGCTTTCTGTAGTTCTTCATCTGAATCCATATAGATATGAACATCTGCCTTGAGTATTTTCAAGTCAAATGGTTTCTCTTTATAAACTGATGGGTCTGATTTACCTGTATAATATTCCCACTTCTGTCGTTTAAGAACTCGATGGTCGTACTCAGCCTTCTTTAGAAGTAAAGAAAACTTATTGAAGTGTTGTAGATATTTGTTGTGAAGTATTGGTATGTTTATTGATTCTGTGCCTAAGTCAGTATCGTCTATTTTTAAATCTCTGTTAGCTGATTCTTGTAGTTCTTCTAGTGTCATAATTTATTCGCCTTTATAGTGAGTATTAAACCCAAACGAAACCCTATCTTCGGTTAGGTTGTAATTTGAGTCTACACGGTGCTTCAACCAAGATGGAAATAGATAAAGTCTGTTTTGATAAACAGGCATGTTCCATGTTACAGCATCATATGGAGTTCTGTCTGATTTAAGTTTTCTTTTAAAATCCCAGTATTCTAATAAATCTGCTACTGGGTGTTCAAAAACTATTTGACCACAATAATCTGGAGTCTTTACATAATATACACCGGATATTGAGCAGTTATGGTGCATATGCATTAGGTTGGAATCTTTGTAACGGTTTATATTAAACCATATATTAGCTAAACTTTGCTCGCTACTATTCACAACTTCACTAGCAAAAGTGTTTGTGTTTAATTTTATTTGTTCGATTAGTGGTTGTAGAGCAGACTCGTTCCAATCTAAGTCCTCTGATTGATATCCGCCCAGATTACTTATAACCCTACCCTGTTCGGTTTTTTGATATTCATTGCAGTAATTATATAGTTTTTGATTATCGATATCTAAGTCAATTTCATATACTGGAACTTTAAAGATATCATGTACCAATGCATTTTTCATTATATATTCATCATGTGTTGTTATATTATATTTATACGCCCACAAAAAGTGGGTATTTCAAGTGTTACAGCTGAACTATTTCATAGTACATGTAACTAAAATCTACAGATGCTTGTAGATAGTTCACATCACTTGCCTGTACATCATACGATAATGCACCAAGAGATGTTGGGAAAATGTTGTGAAATCTTATTTCAACTTTTGCAATGTTCTTACTATTCAGTATCGTCAATGTAGCATCTGAATATGTGCCGCCATCTGGTATTACATTATTGTTTGGCGAACTTGTAGTTTGACCAGGAAATCTATCTGTGCCCGTATCTCTCAAAGTTGAGAATTGATTGTGATTCTGTGGTGCACCAAGACCAGTTAACCAGTCGTGTATTTCTTTGTAGTTGTTTAGATTCTCGTCTACAAGAAATGATATACCTAAGTCTTGATAATTTAACTCATCGCCTGGAAAAGGTATTGATTTCAGAGGCGTGTCTACAGTCGCCTGCCCTAATGAGATGCCAGGAATGTTTGCAGTCTGGCAAAAGAACTCTACAGTTGGTAGTTTAGAACACTTAAACCTAAACTGGACAGGGCTTGCATAGTCTAGTACGGTCGGTTCTCTAGTGTTTACATTCGTTGTTGTCATATATTTTCGCCTAGATATTTTACGGAAAATCTTGCGATATCCGGTTTATTAAATGATAGGCCTTTATGTGGGTCAGAGGCCGTAATTTCTATTAGTCTACCATATTTGTAATCAATAATTGTGTCAGTAGGTTCGTGATAAAAACCACCACCTATATTCTCTGAATAATGTTCATTACTTAACATTAAAATAAAGGCAGATTGGTTACTATTACCATCTACATGAAGTGTGCCGTCCATACCCATAAATTGCAAATTGGTATGTATCACTAACAATTTCATTTCTCTTTTTAATTTATATTGTATGTGCTCAAACGAATTTATTAATCCATTACCTAATTTTTTGTCTGTATGATTATAATTGTCAGACTCGGTATTATAAAAACAATCACCAAGAATTCTATGAGTGCCTTTTAATCCATATGGCCAAGTGTCTGCATTAGCAACATTGTTTGCATACCATGGAGCATTAATAAATCTATCTGATATTTCGTCTAACCATTGTTTATCAAAAAAATCATCATGTACTTTTATCATTATTTACATTCGTTGTTGTCATTAGTTATTTACAGGTGCGTTTGCACGCCATTGATAACACGACCAGTATCTTGCACTTGTTTTATCTTTTGCAGTATCGCAGTTGTGTCTAGCACGAAATGACTTTCTTCTCGCTGGGTCATCTCTTTTGATAGACAATCCTGTCGTATCACCAAAAGATACTTTCTTTACTTTGTCGCCATCTTTGACATAAACATAAAACTTCTTACTACCACCTCGTATCGGGTCGTTCAGTTTGACTTTTTTACCTTGATACTCTGCTTCTGTAATTACTAAGTCTTGATATTTTTCTTCGCAAATGCAGTCTATTTGTTCTACTTGTTTTAATGTTTTCATACTATTATTTATAAGAGTTATGGAAGTAAAAAAAAGACACCCGAAGGTGCCTTTTTCATATCTACTTTGTAGAAAAAATTACATAATGTTTGTAACTTTAACTCTACGGTAGTACATATTTTGGTCTGCAGCAGCAACTGCGCCAGATACATCTAGCACACCAGTACCACGAGTCGTTGCAAATGGGTTTTGAACCATTCCGTAACGAGTCTTGAAACCAATTTTAGGTTGGAATGAATCTTGACCAACTGCACGAACCATTTGTAATGGGACATATGGGCAGTAGAAAAGTCCAGAGTCATAAGGTGAAGTACCTTTATATCCAGCAACATAGAATTGACTTGCAGATACATTCGCACTATATGGGTCAACATATACTTTGAACTTACCATTAAGAACACCAGCAAAAGTATTACCAGTATCATCAACATTCAAGTTAGTAGATAGAGCAGGAGCGTAATCTAAAACACCAGCCATTTGAAGAGCAGAAGCTACATCAGCAGAACAGATGATTATGTTACCCTTGCCTCTACGAGTCTGTTGACCAATCGCATTAGCATCTCTTTCTAGTTGATAAAGAAGTCCTTTGAACTTCTCAACAGACCAGCGACCATTTGAATCAGTATCAAGGTCGAAGATACCAGCAGTTGTAGTATTAACTTGAGCACCCGCTTTAGCGTGACCATAGATAGAACGAACAACTTCACGGTTGATTTCAGCAAGAATTTCGCTTGACAAGATGTTAGCTAATTCAGTTTCAGCGTCTAAGCCGTGAATCGCTTTAAGGTCTTGTGCAAGTTCCATTGTATACTCAGCTTTAAGAGCTCTTGAACGAGCAGTAACAGTAACTTTGTCAATAGAGAACGCCATTTCAGCAAATGCGTTAGTAGAAGCATCGCCTAGAGCTTCTGCACCAGCAGTTGTCATACCAGAACTAGTAGTATAAGTACCAGCAGATGGGCTGTCGTTCAAAATTGCAGGGTTTGTTCCTGCTTGTGCATCACCAGATGCTGTCGGGCTGTTTGTAGTAGCATTATCAGAAGAAAATTCTGTGTTAGCTTCGTTATATAACGCTTCTGTACCACCAGTAGTGCTATATCTTGAACGCATAGCAAAGATTAGACCAGTTGGTCCAGTCATTGGTTGTACGCCACAAACATCATAAGCAATTAGGTTAGGCATTGCTCTTCGTACTAAAGAAATTAGTACAGGATCCCAGTTAGCTGCCGCAGCTGTGCTATTCGCAGGCGCCGCTTCAGTCATAAACTCTGAGTCTTCCCTTACTGCTTTTTCTTGGTTCTCAAGAATAACAGTTGTAACAGCACGCTTATAGCTATCACCGATTTTTGGTAAATCTGGATGCTCTAATACTGGCTGCCACTTTTCTTGTAAATTTTCAGTAAGATACATTTATCTCTCCTTGTTATTTATTTTAATTGTTAATCACCACCAAATAGAATCTATTTAGCGTCTTTTGAAATAGCGGCCGTATATGCAGCCATAGCATCGGATGTACCAGTGTTAACAGGTAAATTCGTAGCCACAGAATCAACTTCATCAGCAGATGTAGCTTCTTCTATTTTCGTTTTAGGGAAATAAGATTCTTTAATAGTTTCTAATTTCTCTTGGAACTTTTCAGCACTATCGAACTCAACATTTTCAGCCATAGAAGCAAACTTCTCTTTCTCTGTGTCTGCTAAATCTTCAGATACAGAAATAACTAAACTTGCTCTCTTAGACTCAGAAACATCTTTAGAAAGATTGACATTTTTCTCAATCTGTTCGTTTAGTTTGCTTTCTAAATCTTTGACTTGACCAGTTAAATCGTCTAGTACATTGTATTTTTCTTCAGGAACATCAATATAATGCTCTTTGAAAAGTCCTTTTAGTCCAGTGATAAAATCTTCAGCGATTTCAGTACGAATACCTCTTTCTACTGCTAATTCATTTTCTTTCATCCATTCTTCAACAACATAGTTTAGATATGAATCGACTTTCTCGACCATAGCTTCTTTTACTGTTTCAGTTTCAGATGCAAGTTTTTCTTCAAACTGTGCTTCAAGTATCGCTGACTGTTCTTTGATTCTAGTCTTAACAGCAGTTTCAAAAATTGTCGCAGCTTTATCTTTAAATTCCTCAGATAAATCAGCGTCAGCTGAAACTAATGCTTTAACATCATCAGTTAAGTCAAGTTCTACTTCTTCAGAAGCTGTAGTTGGTTTGTTGTCCTTCTCTAAAGAACCATCCTTAGCATCTTTATTTGCAACATCAGATACTTTAGATACCTTTTTCGCTGCGTCTGGGTTACTATCAGTAGGCTTAACTACTGGTGCACCTAAATCTTCAGCGTCGTTTTCAAGGTGAGTAGCCTCAGCTGGAGCTGCATCTTTGTTAGCTGCATTTTTTTGCTCAACCACTTCTACTTCTTCTTTAATTTCGGTTTCAGACATATTGTCTCCTTTATTAAAAAATTAATTAATTTTGTTAATTATAATTATTTATACAAATCAGCCGTTTCAGCTTACGCTAATTGGATAATCTGCGTACTTTTTTACAGTTTTGAAATAAAATTCGCAAAAACTTTTGCCTTCACTTCTGCAAGTTCGTGCATTTTTGCTTTTTCTATTTCTTGTTTGTATTCTTCAACGGTTTTACTTTTTAGTACGCCATTGTCCCATACCCACTCTTTGCCTTCCATAATACCTTCTACGAAAGCATCTGGAGCTGACGGGTCTGCAACAATGTCAGCCGCCGTTGCGAGATAAAAGTCCTTACCAACTGTGCCGTTAGATATAGAACCCATACCTCTTGAAGATACACCCAACTGTGCGCCTTCGTCAATTAAGTTTTTGACGATTTTGCCGTAAGGAGTATCCATAATTTTCGCCTCACCGATGAAGTTTTTACCTTCTGGAGTTAGACTAGTTATCATATGCGAAACCCTTTCTAGGTTAACTGTAGGTCCGTCAGGATGCCCAAGTTCACCAAAAGCTCTTTTCTTATTGATAAATTCTTGTGTGTATCGTGCAACTTCAGTTTGCAAAGTGCCTACTGGATATACACGACCGTTGCGGTTCTTAATGTCCGCTTGCATAAAGACACCTTTAATTTTATAATCTTTACCACCTTTTGAGTTGGCTTCTGTTAAGATATCGATATCTTCAATTGTTTCTGTAATTAGTTTCATTTTTCCACCTTTTCTTTGTTATAGACTTTATCGACTATACCGTGTTTAATTTCATCTCTCTTAACATCATACTTTTCTGCAAATGCTAATTTGAACGCTTCGGCCAAAGTTGCCTTTGACTTAGTGCCGACTATTCTTTCGAGTATCTCATAAGAATGGTCTTTAGGTTTTCTCTTACTCATCTATCTTACTTCTACTATTAATGTATAGTTATCTCCGGCAACAAATCCTTTTGTTGATAATAACACATCACCAGCAGGAGATGTCAGACTTGTCAATGTTGCATTATTAGGTATACTATTACCAGCCGTATATAAATCCCAATAACCAACACCAGTAAAAAATCCTATTGTTGAATTCGCAGAACTCGTACCACTTCCTGCCCACAACAACTCAACACCTGATTTACCATTCGTTGTATTACAACTCCACCAAATTTTTGCGATACTCTTTGTCGCATCTTCGGTCATAAATGTCAACGCACTAGCGTCCATCTTTGTTACAAGTGTTTCACCTGAACCATCACTCATATTAGTAAACTTCATTACAGTCTTTGTGCCTGCTGTGTCTACTAATGTTTGACTTGTTACAACATCAGCCATTATTTTCTCCTAAATTCTGTTACTAACAAATAACTCTTTATATTTGAGTCAGTTGTTAGTGTCATTTTTCTGTCATTACCAAACTGTAACTGGTCTGGTCTTAATCCGTACTTGCCTTTGCCAGTTAAAGTTAAAGGTTTACTCTCACTATCAGCACTAATTGTCAATGTTCCTGTACCTTCTATCAGATAGTAACACTCAATCAAACATATGAGTGATTCATTTGTACCACCTGTCAGGTCATTCGCATTAACCAACACTTGGTCGGTTTCGCTTCCAGCACCTGTCGTCTTAACAATGTACTTGGAAGCAGTATTCACAACTTCCGTATTATTCATTAGAAATTACGCAGTAAAGCTTTCGTCTTTTCTTAGTTCAATCATAACATAACCAGAAACACCATAAGCACTTAACTTTATATCTCCCGAAGTTGCGCCGGTATTTGTTGCGCTGTTTTCAATTTTACCAGCAGTGCCATCATAGTGTCCTGTGCCAGCAAGATTAATTGCTGTAACATCAGTATCGCCTTCAAAATAAAGCGAAGCCCAACCTGTGTTATCGTCAGCAGTACCTTGTACTAATGCCCACCATATTCTGGTGATATCTAGTTTTGCACCATTAGCATGTCCCGCTAAACCACTTGCATCAACTACAAGTGAGTCGGCAGTAGTATTGTCATTCATGTTTACTAAGACAGTTACTTTACCACCAGCAGCACCACTACCTGTTGCAATTTTTGTATCTTTGAGTGTTCTTGTTGCAATAGCCATTTTTTATTCCTTTATTTTATTAATTCGTTGTCAATATAATCTTCAATATCATAAACACTAACACCGTGTTTCTTTGATACTGCCTTAACAATACCTTCTATCTTAGAGATGAGAGGGTCAGATGCCTTGTTTATCATTGCATACATATCTGTTATTGCCGCTTTCATCTTCGGAGATAATTTATTAAACTGCGTAGTGGGTAACGAAGTCTTTCGTTCAACCAGTTTACCTGTGAAACTTTTAAACGAAATTTCGCTCACTTACTCTTCCTCTACTTGGTCGTCATCAATCTCAAAATCAACATGGTCATCAACATCTGCATCAACTTGAGCTGCAACAGCATCAAAAGCAGATTGTCCTGATAGTTCAGAACCAGCTTCTATTGCCTCATGTTCATCACCAGCATTCAACCAGTCGTTTGCGACAGTTTGCCTTTTAGCATCTAACGCCATACCAATCTTATCAGTCAACGCACTTTTAAACGCATCTTGAGCCGCAACATTGTCGCCGCCTGTTAATGAATCTACCATATTTACTACACTTTCATTTGACATAATTATTCATCTCCTATATTTATATCACCATATTCATCATTGCTTATATCTTGCGAGGCAATAATTCCTTGTTTTATCTCACTGGCAATCTGCCCATCAATTTCAATAATATCTTCATCTGTTTGTTGTAAGATATGTTTTCTTACATACTCAACAGAATAGTACTTACCTACATACGGACTTACTTCTTGTGCAAGACTTAATCTTTCTCTTAGTATCTCTGCATTTTTTAGTTCTGCAAAGTACCCGTCTTTTAAGAAAGTAT
>Ga0222717_10001114_pt1 | contig 22365 bp, 33 predicted proteins | sample C33_18DmetaG_FD_165053 | JGI IMG/M metagenome (GOLD analysis project Ga0222717, IMG submission 165053) | Estuarine water microbial communities from San Francisco Bay, California, United States - C33_18D | ecosystem: Environmental > Aquatic > Marine > Unclassified | place: USA: California... | reverse complement strand
GTCTCGCGCAGCAATGCCGTTAGCAGGGTAAATAGCGTCAATGTCACCAGCAAAGAGGACACCCGTGTCACCGCTACCAATAGAAAGTCTGCCCACGTTAGTACCAATACTACCTACGGCTGTGCCGTTTTTTCGGAAGTCAACGATGGTGCCGTCAGTTGACAGTCTGTTTAAAGACATCACTGTTTGACCTGAGCGAGAGTGAACAGTGTATCCAGAGCTGAATAAATTATGTCCTGATACAGATGAAGAAGTGTTTATCGTAGTAGCAGTAGTGCCCACCAACAGGTTGCCTGAGTTATCAACAGTCATCGCAGTATTCCAGCTTATAGCTGAGCCTGCCGAACCTGATGCGGCTACTTTAAACTCTTGCTTACCATCAGAAGTATGTGCAATCTGAGCCGCAGTATTGGTGTTTATACGTTTCCAAGAGCCATCATAATATGCGTTCGTATTAAACCAAGTTGAAGTTCCACCTGATTCACCCGCAATAGAAGAACCTGTTCCTACCCGTAGAACTTTAAATATAGAAGACCACGCCTCTGGAGTTACACCAAGACCCAAGCGACCTGATGCGTCTAGCGTCATAGCCTGACTGCCACCGCTTGTGTAGAAAGAGGCAATGTTATTACTTGCCGCACCTGTAAGTAAAAAACCTGTTGTTCCTGCGTTAGCTACTGTGTGAAGGGTTGCTGCTGGTGAGGCAGAATTAATACCCACGTTGCCTGTGGGAGTCAGTATCATTTTGTTTTGACCAGACAGCGATGGGTAGCCATCTGCTTTATATGCAAAACTTAATGAGTTTTCAGTAGCCCCACCGCCATCATCATAACCTACCGCCCAGTTTCCTGCGGTTTGACCTTGACTAAATACAATTTTACTGTCACCTGCGGCATGAGCTTCAAGGGTTAGTTGAGCATCCCCTGAAGCGCCTTGGTCAATGTGAACGATGCTTTGAGGCGAACTAGTACCAATACCCACGCGACCGCTATTATCAATAGTCATGTGAGTAGACGTACCGTTTAAGCCACGGAAGATATGGTTATAGGCATCATGATAATTATAACTAGGATTAATTAGTATGCGGTTGCCGTTAACGTGCCTGAAATCTACAGCTCCAGTACCTGCGGTGCTTTGGTAAACGTCAAGTTTTACGTTAGGGCTTGTATCACCAATACCCACATTCCCTGATGTATCAATAGTAAGCCGTTCTGACCCTCTAGTGCTAAGCGTAAGCACTCCACCTAAGCCACCAGAAGTTCCTTGCGAGTTTATATCCCAATGCTGACCATTATTTGAAGATGTAAACTGAAGTTGACGATGGCCTGCTTCAGAGGAATCGTCAAAATACGCAACCTTTGAGTTTTGTGCGCCACTGACAGTAAGCCCATCCATCGTGGCTGTGCCGTTAAAAGTAGCCCCTGCATTAAAAGTAGCCGCACCTGCCGCTGACATATCAAGGGTGAGGGCTGTAATGGTTGAGCCGCCATCGTTGCCTTGGAAAATAAGGTCTTTGTCTTGAACAGCACTGGCTAAATAAAAGCTACCGCCACCACCTTGATAAGCTGTAGCGTACAAAGTACCGGCATCTTTAAATCTAAACTCACCGCCATCGGCATCAAGATTAATGTTTCCTGCAACGTCTAGTGTTAGGTCTCCAGAAGCATTGCTTATATGTCCCGTTACCTGAATACCGCCAGAGGTTGTGGCTAGTTTTAGGGCATTGTCATGATAAAGATTAACAGCCCCATCATTGTTAAACGTAGCAAAAGTTTCTGCGGCGGCGTTGTCGCCAATAAAGATTTGACCAGAAGTCTGTAGCTGTATGTTGCCTGCCCCGCTATCTTTAATGATAGAGTTAGACCCATCATGGTAAATCTGTAGGTCAGAGCCAGCACCGAAGATGGCTTTGTCATTATCTCCAAAAGACACATCTGCACTAGTAGTTAGTCCTGCAAATGTTGAAGTGCCTGCTACATTAATAGGATGAGAAAAATCAAACTCGTCATTAGTTGTGTCCCAAAGGATTGTAGCGTCTGTAGAAACATCCACGGCATCTTGAATTGTAATACCTGCTCCATTTGCAGAGCCTGTAGTATCTCCTGCACCATAATTTATAGTGATGTTTTTGTCTTCTACATCAAGTGTTGCAGTGTTTAGAGTTGTTGTAGTGCCGTTTACTGTGAGGTTCCCGCCTACAATTACATTAGAAGTAGAAGTAATACCTACAAACTGAGGGCTGTCAGTAGTAGCAACACCTTGGTTAAGAGCTTTAACGCTTGCAATGCTAGTCAACTCGCTGTCCATCAATGCACCAGCGGCTGTCACGTTAGCTGTGTCTGTTACGTCTGCGGAGGCTTCAATGCCGTCTAGCTTAGTGCCGTCTGTAGCAACATCACGGCCATCAAAAGTGCTGTTAGTTGTAATAGCGCCAGTCATAGCACCACCAGCTTTAGGCAACGCAGCGTCTGCTGTAGTGCCCTGTGCTGCCGTAGCGTAGTCCGTAGAGTCAAAAGCCTTAACCTGTGCAAGGTTAGTGACTTCAGAATCCATCAAAGCACCAGCGGCTGTTACGTTAGCAGTGTCAGTGACATCAGCGTTAGTTTCAACAGTATCTAGCTTAGTACCATCAGCAGCAACATCACGGCCATCGACTGTGCCGCCAACTGTAATGTTTCCTGTAGCGCCTACGGTTGTAAATGAACCCGCTGCGGCTGTTGTACCACCAATAATAGTACCGTCAATAGTACCGCCATCAATGTCAGGCGTATTTACATCAGGAGCAGTAAGAGTTTTGTTGGTGAGCGTTTGAGAGCCTGTAAGCGTGGATACAGTGCTATCAATTGCGAGCGTTACGCCATTGCCACTTGCAGTAGAAGTAACACCAGTACCGCCCAACACACTCAAAGCTTCTGAATCTAAATCAATTGAGATGCTTGTTGTGCCATCAGTTAGGTCTAGGTCTTGTGCAGTAACCTGTGCGTCTACGTAGGCTTTGATGCTCTGCTGAGTTGCAAGAGCTGTAGCACTATCGCCTGACATATCATCTTGATCTAAAATGTCCGTAACTGTAACTGAGCCTGTGCCTGATAGACCGTCAAATTCTATAGTTCCATCTACATCTATGTTGCCACCAATTGTAAGATTACCTGTAGCTGTAAGGCTGTCAATGTACGCGTCTTTAAAGCGTAAAGCATTTGTACCTAAATCTACATCGCTATCTGTAACTGGATATACTACGCCATCTTCAATGCGTACTTGTTCAACAGCAGTTCCACCCACTTCAACGTAAACGCTCCAGCGGTTGTTGGTGCTATCAACAACTATTTTATTATTAAAATCTTGGTCACCAATAGTATGAATGTTGCCGCCTTCGCCCGCAGAACCGTCATGTTGGTGTCCGGTAGTTGCACTAGCTGCATATGAAAAAGCAGAGACTAGTTGATTATATTCCGCATTAAAAAGTGACGCTGTAATTGTATCGCCATCGGTGAGTGTACTTTGTCTAGTGTAGCTTGTTCCTGCCATTTGGTTTATCTCCTACCTGATGGGACGTAATTTATATATAGACCGTTAATTGCGTATGGTGCATTTTGATCAGAGCTTCTAATTCTAAAACTACACACAGAGCCGCTGCCTTGAATTGCTTGTCGCAACATTGGATCGTTACTTGCGCCAAATATTGCAGTACCGAAAACAGAAGTTCCGAAAATTGCTGGAAGCGGAACAGCGTCTAATATATAATCTGCGGGTTGAGGAATTTCTGTATCTTCATAATCATACCGAACTCTAAGTGTCGGTTGTACTTCGCCTTCAGGCGCAATAGAAATTTTTGCATAATGCAAAGTCTTTCTAGTTCCTATGTCGCCAAAATCAAAATTAGGTGTTGTGTACTGTGCATCAATATCAAAAGGATTTCCAGAACTAATAAAACTGTTTCCAGTGTCATGATTGTAGATATAACCAGCTAAGTCGCCATGAAACTCTTTTTCAACGCCGTCACTATTAAATCCAGATGTAAATCCTACTGCTTGTATACCTAAAGTTTCTGACCACTCAAAACCATTAGAAGTTAGTGTGCCTATAATTCCTTTTGAAGCCTGTGGAGACGCATTATCTGAAGTATAAAATAATCTATATTGCGACTTGCTTCGAAGCACTGCGCTTGTAATTGTAAATGAATTAATAGCTAGTGCAATGTCTGAAATAATAGATTGTATTTGTCGGCTTACTGATCCTAATTCAACGTCACCAATACGCGCTGTACCTGCAACAGATCGAATACCATCAGGACTAAGGAATACTAAGTCGCCGCCAATTTCTTGAATGCTGTGTGAACTTAAACAACCTACGTTTTGTGTAACAGGTACAACAGCAATGTTATTAGAATCATTAATGTTTACAAGCTTGTGTATACTGTTTCTGCAAAATATAATTAGATCATCACGGAAACTTTTAAGTCCGATTACTTGATCGCTTAATGATATACTGCCTGCGCCAGCGCCTACAAAGTTTTCAGGCTCAAAGTTGTGGCTGTAGTATATAGTATTTTTAGCCTCTGAAGCTCCTGCTACAACAAGATGATGGTCATGTACTGCACACACTGTAGGGGCTACTGTGTTGCTTACTACAATTTCTTCTGCAAAAAATGTACGGCTTGTTAGACCACCCGTGCCTTCCATGTGGAAGTAAAAAGGCTTATTGACTCCATCACATATTACAATTTGACCGTAATCTGTATTGCCTTCAAAAATTGCAAATGAACACTGTTCTTGACTAGTTCTTGCATCCAAACTACGACCAATAAATGTAGTATAGTTATCCCCACTGCTGTGCGCGCCTGCGCGGTTTATTTGAAGCCAGCTATTTCCATCAACACTAAAAAAGATTCCATCCCCAGAACAAACAATAACTCCGTCTGCATAAACATTTAGACCTAGTATTGGGTTTGCACTATTTGGGCGTGTAGAACCAAAAGCTGTATAGCCATTTATTCGTCTGTAACCGCCATCAGGATCTACCTCAAAGTTTGTAAGCTTTGTAGCTAGTCCGGGCTGTCCAAGCATTTCAAGCTGGTTAAGGTTAGTATTTAACCCACCTTTGCACGAAACACCAAAGGGTTGCGAAGCTGCCATATTATACGAATCTCATTCTGTCGTCTTTAAAGTACGAAGGTGTAGGCTCTAAAAGATTTGAACGCATGCTGCGTAATCCTTTTTTATAATCTTCTAATGCAAATGCTGCTGCTTGTGGATTATCTTTAAACTGCCAAATGTAGTAACGAGCTTTAGCTAACAGCACAGCAGTATACATTTCTGGAAATACTACAGTATCTGTAGCGTTAACAAGTTTTTCGGGCAGGTTCCAAGCATAGAACCATATTCGATATACTTTGTCTGGGATAGGGCTAAGTCCAAACTTGCGAGAGTCTGGGCTTCGAATAACATTGGAAGGTACACCATACTGTTGAGTATCCGCATCATCTAAGTTTTCTGAGATTCTTCGAAAATCCTTCCAAGCTTCTGTAGTCATGTAACTTAAATTTCTAGCTGTGTACGGAGCAGTTTCTCCTGCAACATCCACTGTAGTTAAGTAGAAGTTATCCCAATCTACTGAACCATAATCTGTAGTAATGTCTGAACTGGCTGGCTTTAGCTCATAAAAACGTGTGCCAGCTACTGTTTCAACATATGTGTTTCCATACATGGGGTCTGTTTGACCGCTTTCATTAACAGCCAGATAAGGCCATTGCGGTTCTTCATTTGCAATATCAAAGTAAGCACGATTTAAAGAATCTTTAACGTGTTGCTGTACGCCTACCGCAGTAGAAAAAGTTCCGTTAGTCAACGTCACTTCGTTTAGCTCACGCAAGAGTTCATTTGTTAAATCTAAATAAGATGTAGACATGGTTTATTGTGCCTTTGATTTAGTTTTGTTTTCTTTTTTTCCAAAGATAGCATCATAGTTATCTTCGTATTTCTTTTTATTTTCAGCTTTATACCAGCTTCCAGTATCACCAAAAATTCTATTATTCTGATTGTTTCTTAATTTAACTCTATTTGTTGCGCTTCCAATTTGTGGCATTCTTAGTTCTCCTATTAAAAACAGAGGGGCTTTTACACCCCTCGTTTTTTGACTAAGCTTAGTCTACTTCGTAGAACGCTGATACGAGTGCATCAGGACGTAATACTTTAGCACCATATACGTGCAAACCACGGCAGATATCACCGAAGCTATCTGGGTCACGAAGGACTTCAGTGCTGGTGATTGTTTGCGCAGTAGCTGTAGAGCTAATGTGTCCACAAATAACTTGACCAGCAGCTGTAGTAGCAGCAGGCACATTGTTAGACTTGTACATGTCAAAGCCGCGCAGCTTGCCTGAAGAAACCAGACCGTTGCGGATAGAGCCTTGACCAGCATTGAAGTCTACAGACATCAACTTAGAGCTAGACTGAGATAGCTGCTCGTAGAAAGCAGGAGGAGCCAAGAACCAGCGACCTTCTTCTGGGATGTTCTGCTCGTCAAGAAGACGGGCCATGTGAGCCATCAGATCAAGAGGATCGTTAGCGCCAGTAATATCAACAGCGCCAGAGCCGTCAAATACGCCAGCACCAAGGTTAGTTCCGCTATCAGCACCCAAAATGTGGTTAGGGGTGGCAGCTGAAACACCAGCAAACATCTTAGCAATTACACCAGCATCAAAAGCATCACGCAGAGCGTAAGCAGCAGATGAAGATGCAACTTCTTTAAAGTTTACGTGAGACATAGAAGTTTCAATGTCGTCAACTTTGAATTTAAATGCGTTAGCCACATCTACAATCAAAGAAGTTTCAACGTCAGTCAGTTTAGTCTGAGTTACGTCTGCACCACGCTCATACTGATAAACAGTAATTTCTGGCTCTTTGATGATCTTTACAGAATCACCGAAAGCTGCGATTTCACCAGCATAATCAGTATTGGTAATTGCTTCGGCTACAGAAGCTTTTCGGAAGAAGTTAAGAACCTTCTTAGAAAAGACTGAAGGAAGGAAAAACTGGTTAGTTTGACCTGTGCCATCACTAGCGAAGTTACCATTGGTGGTGGTGCTTTGTTCAAATGTTGCGTCACTTACGTTATAAGCCATGTTGTGTTACTCCTAAAAAAGACAATTTTATTATGCTACTACTCTGCCTTCTATTATGGCCTGATCAATTTCTTGTTCAAATTTATCATACTGAGCCATAGACAAAGCAGCAATTTCCCGTTGTGTCCAAATCTTTGGTTCCTTAGCATCAATCTGAGTAGTCCGTGTGGATACCATATCTGCTGCGGAAGACTTGGGAGCTTGTGATTTCTTTGTCTTTTGTTTAGAACTAGTTCCAATACCGTTTTCCATTTTATAAAGGTCGATAGCTTTAACTGCTAAAGAAACATTGTCTGGGTTGTTGTAGATCCAATCCTGAATTTGCTCAGGTTGTTCTTTAGCCCAGTTATGAAAATTGTCATCACCACGAATATCTTCAAAGTCCGGGTGTCTTGACTTGAGAGTTTCTTCTGCTTCTCTTCGCTGAATAGCTGCTTCTCGTTCTTCGATAACAGTCATCTTGCTTCGGATAGCTTGAAGTTGTTGTTCACTTTGTAAGTGTGCAACTGTCTCAACAGTTTCATATAAATCAGGATATTGTTCGCGGAAGCTTTCAAGATCTTCAGTTGACTTAGGCGGTGCATACGCTTCTTGCGTTTCTGTTGCTGCCGCTGTAAGTTCTAATTCTCGTTGTTTAAACTCTGCGATTCGCTGATCATAGTGCTTCTTTAAATCATCGTATCTTTTTTTATAATTTGTTCTTCCTTTGGAAGCAGTCTCTTCTTTTTCAGGGGCCGCTTCTTCGCGGGTAGCCTGTTGAGGTTTGTCTTCAAAGAAAAGCCCATCCGCTTTGCCTCTACTTGGAGCATCTGGCGTATGCCACTCCTTTCGAGAGTTATACGGGTTAGCAGTCGGTTCTTCAATTTGTTCGTTTACATTGGACATATCTATCACACTCCTTTTGGGGCTTGTCAGTCTTTCAAGGTGGCTATATTGTTCGCGTTTACAATATAGGGTCTTGATACTTCAAGGTGGCCTCTAGGTAAAAAAAATAATAAGGGGTCTTATAAAAAGAGTAGCCTTATCGTTACTTAACACTTGGCATACGATTAGAAGAAATCATTTGTTTTTTAATTTCTTCGTCTTCTCTGGTTTCTCCATACATCCCATCTCTATCATCATCAGTAGGATTATCGTCTACCATGCCGCCAAATGCTTTTTTTATGTAGCCTCCATCATATGCACGTTCAGCATCGTCCATCATAGTTTGAAGCTGATCCGCACCTAATTGATCGGTGGCCTTTTTGGTGAAAACAAATTCACCGTCCGATAACCTTGCGGGTATCGAATCTGATGTGCCGTCTCCGGGGCCTTCTACAGCGCCTTCGCCAGCAAATTCTCCTGCAACATCCATAACTTTATCAAAGATGCTACTTAGACGTTCATCGCCTTCTAGAACGTCCATTAAATATTCTTGGTCTTCCATGTCTAAAGATTGCTCTAAAACATATTCGGTGTAGTCTTCTTCCATCTCATCATCTGGAAGCTGTGAAGCTTCTACAGCTGCTTGTTCATCTTCTGGGATGTTATCGTAAGTATCTACTGGCATCGACATTTCGGGTGGAACAAGCATAGACCCCCCTTCAGCATAATTAACTTTTATTTTACCGCCCATATTTTTACGTTCTTTCATTCTTTTAAGAACGCTTGCATCTAACTTTTCTAAAGTTTTTTTATTCTTAAAGTCTGCATTATAAAACTCTTCAGGGAGTTCTTGATCAGTTACTTTTTCCCAGCTTTTTGCTAGCTGTAATTTTAAATCCATTAATTCTTCAGAGCTTTTAGCTTTACTTAACTGGCTCAAAGATCTGTCTAAAGCTTCTTCTGAGTCTAGTTGATTGCTATCTACCATGCGCCAATCATTAGCAATATGATCACTAGCAGAAATTGAAGATTGTTTTTTTGTTGACCCGCCTTTCATTTTTGCAGCTCTTGGGCCTAAAGATTCTAATTTGTCTAAAGCAGTTTGATAAAGGTCTGCGTCTTCTGTACTTACTGCGGCTTTAAATTCTTTTAAACCTTTTGCATCAAGCTGTCCTAAATAAGAAGAAACTTCTTCTGCGCCTGTAAACAGACTTAAATTCTCAGCAGCTTCTTTAGGCTTCATGCTTGTCATCATTTCTGACTGAGACTCTATCATTTCCATGCCGTAGTCGTCGCCCATTACATCTGCACGTTGTTTAGCTGGGAGAGCTTCCATAAGATCAAAATATTCATCATCTTCTAAAGTATCTAAATACTGAGGATTATCAGCAATTTTTTCATTTAAAGCTTCAAGTACACGCTCGCTGTCTATTTTTTCTTTTTTAGCTTTAGATACTTTTTTACCTGCTTCTTTAGCAGAAGCTTCGTCTAATTTTCCTAGAAGACTTAAAACTTTAGTTATCTTACTCATTATTATATTTCCTCAGCCCTTTGTTTGGCTTCTCGTATTTGATCTTTTAGTTGCAGTAAATTACCCAGAGAACTCACTTTCCCCTGCTTGCGGAACATTTCCAGTTCCGATGTTGCCACCGCCAGTGCCTGTAACTCCAAGGTCTTGAGGTTGCCCAGATGCTCCTTGAACGCCTCCCACAGATCCGGGTTGGTCACTAGGGGGGACAGCCTCGCTGCCATTTCCTTGTCCAGCATTTTGCGCTCCTATAATTTGTGCCATGATTGCGGCTTCTTCAGGATCATTAAGAATCTCATCAGGATCAAGATCAAGGCTATAAGCCAGCTCACTAACAATCTTAGAGATTTTAACAAACGGCGCAATCGCAGGGTTTTGTGCAGTTTGAAGAAACATAGTTAGTCGTTGGCTTCGAACTTCTTTTTGCATTAGGCTGTTTGTGCCCATAGCTTGAATTTCTAAATCACCTTCGATGTCTAACTCGCCTTCAAAGAACTGCATGTTCCACTGGTAATAAGACTTACCAAGAGGCTTGAGTAAAAAATCGTCTATGTTTTTAACAACTGTTTTAATGTTTAAAGATGCAGCACCCAACAGCATAGACATTCCTGATGCAGTACGTGTCATGCTTTGTACGCCTGTTTGTCCGTGCGAGTAGCTTGGAATGCCTGTCTGCTCATCGGCAAGCTGACGAAACTTGTCAAACATCATCATGTTTTCTTGTGATGTGTTAGGAAACTTTAAGCCATGAATAGCTTGACCTTGCATTCCTGCTTGCCTTCTAAACACCTTGCCGGGGTATATTTCCATTGACTGTCCGCCAACTAAAGCAGACTCGTCTACGTCAAACACTAATGAGCCTGACAACGCTAGGTTGTCGATTGCCATACGTGCGTGACCGTTCATTATTTGTTGCGAATCGTCCATATTCTCAGCAACACCAATACCAAAGAAAGAATAAGGATTACGCTCGTAAGGAAAGGCATTGTAGGGGAGTCGGTACGGAGTAAATGGATTAACAACCCCACGTAACAGCTTACCATTACTAATCCAAGCATTAACTTGTACTTCATCTAAATCGTCTACCTCGTTTGGAAGATCCATTCCAGCTTCTCTAGCATACTGTGCATCCATAACGCCCCAGTATTCTAAAACTTCAAATAGGCCGTCTCCATACTCTTCGGTAGTTTGATCGTCTTTTAATTCAGTTTCATAGTCTTTTTCAATATAATTTGAACCCATCTGCAAACATTCACGGATTTGATCTTTATTGAAATGAGGAAGTTTTGCTAAACCTCTAAGCTGAGAGCGGTTCATTTTATGGCGGTGGAATGTGTATTCGCAGTCATCCATTGTAGTTGCATTAGGATCTGGAAAGAAGTCCCAGATGCTTACAAACTCAATACGCGGAACACGAACAAACAAAGGATTATAGGTTCTTTCTCCTGTAGCTTCATCTTTTTCCCAGCGGCTTAAAGTTTTGTTATGGTTGAATGGGCCTTTAACAACTCCAGTTCCAAACAACGCAGACTCAAATAAAGCATTACGAAGCTCTGAAGAACCGTTAGACTCTTCTATCTGGTCGTGTATTAGTTTTTCCATTAGCCGTGCTGCGCTTTTTGCGGGTGCAATTTCTAACGCTTGTGGGTTAGGACTAGGGCCGTCAACAAAAGATAAATCTGCTTCTTCTATTGCATTTTCAAAAGCTGATTCGCCAGATGAAAAAGTTGCGCCGGGCTTTAATACTTTTCCGTCACCTTCATAACCAACATCAAAAGGATTAACTTTTTCTTCGGCGGTTTCTACAGGAGCAGAAGTTTCAATTCCCGGAGCAGTGTCTAAATGCTTATAGCTTGAAACGCCTTCAGGAATTTTAGTTTCTTTAACGCCGATTGGAAACTGACCAGTGCCGAATATAACATCGACCAGCTGACCAAATGCTGCAATCACTTTTGTTTTAGTTACTTTAATAAATACTTTAGATTTTTCTGATTCTCTAAACTTAACGTGTTTTGGATATAGACCACGGAAGTTGTGGTACGCTTGAAGCCAACGAGCTTCGTCATGCTCTCTAGCTCTTTCAGCTTGCTCAAAACGATCTTCAACTAAACCAACAAAACGAAGACGAACATCTTCTTCTAGCGTTAAATCGAGACCACTTTCCCCCTCAACAGGAGTGAAGTAAAGCTCGTTTGCGTTTCCGAATAAACCGTTTTCTTCGTTCATATATCTTAATATCCAAAGGTGGAATCAACAGGAGTAAATGTGCTTTCCCGATGAAACTGTCTCATCTGACTCAACGTATCGTTTATACGAGGTCTAGACATAATCAGATAACGTAGTGCATCGTATGCGTGATCGGGTGCATGTGTATCTACGTCTTCTGGGTTCTTTTTATCCAGAGGAATACTTTGCAGTTCGCGTATCAGGTTCGGGCATGTATTAAATATCTGTATTCGTGGCCTACCGCTTTGCATTACTTTCAAGTATTCATGGATTTGTATTTTGCCTTGTATTCGGTTCTTATCAGCTCTTCTTAGCTTATGACCAGCTCTGATGAGGGTCTCTCCGATTGTCGGGCCTGTAGTTCCGGTGCGACTCCAGCAAGCTGTGTCAAGCACTCCGGGAACTGAAAAGGGGTCTGCTAGTTCCATGTTTGTAATTAAATCTGCTAGGTCAGTACCCAATAAACCTTTTTTGTACAATTCACGATATATAATTAGTGTGCCGTCACTTGGGTCTACTGCACCCCAAATACAAGCAGACTCAGATGCATACCCGTAGTCAATCCCTTTTATGCGTTCCCAGTGTACTGGAATCTCAAAAGGTGTAATTACATGTAGCTGCGGAACAAACTCAGTGAAGGCTGCGCCCTCTGAAACATCCCAATTGCCATCTAACAGTTGTTGTCGCTGTGTAGGCGGCAAAGCCTTTAGCATCTGTTCGTAACGTCCGTCTGTAGCTAGGAAGGGGTTGTCCTGTAACCTAGCAGGTATAAACTTCCGTGTTAGCCCGTCTGCACCTATAAAAGATTCGTAGGACGGTGCGGGGTCTATGTATCGTTTTTTTACCCACGTTGCTCCAGCACCGCCGGGGTTAGCTGTACAACGCATGTACGTTTGAATCTCTGAATCAGTTGTACGCAATCGAGATGCTAAGTAGTTCCAAGCAAACTCTGTCGGAAGGTGAGTAATCTCATCAAACCCTATCCAGCTATATGCTTGACCCTGATAACGATAAACATCTGCGTCTCGTTCCAAGAATCCAAACTCAATCTTTGCTCCGCTTGGGAAGTTCCAGAGTTTTTCTACTTCTTTGTACTTACAGCCCGGAAAGGCTTTTGGGTACAACTCACGGCTCTTATCAATCAGTTCGCGCAATTCAGGCATAGAGCGCCTAATAATCAAACCTCTATGTGCAGCTCTGTGTGCAAAACGCAACGGATCTACAAGCATAGCGTAGGACTTACCACCCCCTGCTGCTCCACCATACAGGACATCTGTTTCTCCTGCGGCAAGGAAGTCTTCCTGTGGGCCTTCGTTGGCCTTGAAGATAACATCCTCTTGAGCTTCAGTTGCTAAGGGCTTTGGAAGATCTTGTAAATCTTCTTCGCTTATAACTTTACTTGCTTTATCATTAGCAAGCTGTATCAAAGTCTTTTTAGTTTTACTTATTGACTTCTTGTAGTTATCGACCTTAGCTTGGGCTGCCTTTAATTTCTTTTGTTTTTCTTTGACTGCTTTCTTTGCAGCCATTTTTGCCTTAGTCTCAGAATGGTAATTATAACCACGGCTTTTAGATCCTTTAGCTCTACCTGACTTCTTACGCGGTGTCCCGTCAACTTTGAGTATAAACTCTCCGTTGTCGTCTTTTGCGTAGTTATCGGGATTTAGTTCCCAATCATTCATGTGCGCTTATCTACTATTTTCTTTAGACCCATGTGCGAAAGCTTGCGTCCTGTTTCAAACTCTAACCACAAACTGCCTTCTCGTAAACTTAATGTTTTATCTTTGATCATGGGTATGACCTTATCTAAAGCGTTTAGTTCATTGTCTATAGGCATAAGAAGCTCTGTGTTCTTCTCATCTAATGCATAGCCAAACGGTATAGTGCTACTAGACCTCCGTATAGTCTGCATCTATAACTACCTCTTTTTTCGCCGGTATGACGAATAAACCACCATTTGTGTTTACTGTCACATCAAGCCTATCTGTCTTGCCTAAGCCTACACGGTCTAGAATGGTCTGTGCGGCCTGTATACGCATGTTAGCTTGCGGGATAGGTACTTCACTGTCCATGACCTGTACGAGCTTTAGAGCAGCTTTAGGGGCGCTCTGCGCTAGTATATTAGTAGCTAGGTCTAAGATCTCTGTTTTTAAACTCTTAACAACACTATTAATGCTTGTAGGTGCATAGCCTGCCATTTCTCCTGCTAGTCTTGTGTCCCCATTGCAGGCTACAAGGCTATCAAGAAATGATTGTTGCTTAGTTGTGAGTTCTTTATTGTTTGACATGTATTACATTATACAGGTAAAATGGGGTTTTGTCAAGTGTTTTATAACTTATTTGCATAAGAATCTTATTTATGATATATAAATACGCATAAAAGGGGTGCATATATCACTTATGGTATATCAATACAGGTGCACATAACTAAAAAGTATATAGAAGTACTTGACAAAATTGAATTTCAGGTGTATAATGGATATTAAGCCCTCCGGGGTTATATAGACATATCAGCCATACATTCCTTATTCATCTCCCCCCGCCTTCTAGGTTTAGATTTGTGTGTATATACGCACTCTAACACCGCATATATGCATAAATATAAACCGATGTATACACTTATATGTACATATTTATGTACTTTGTGTACATTTATATGCACATACCTCCCACCTTTAAAGTCTTTAAAGCTGCCGCCCTAACTGGTTGACACTCCAAAGTCTTCCAAAATGTATAAGATTGTGTATATATAGGGGGGAGGGGGTATGGTCACCTGCCCGCCCTTCAAAGACTCCTGAGTCTTTTAAGATTCTATCCTGCACATAAGACTTTCAAAGTCTTCAAAGACTCCAAAGCTTCAGGTCTAGTTTACTAACTAGGGAGACTTGTAAGACTTTTAAGATTCTTTAGAATCTCTCCAAAGACTTCCAAGGATTTCAGAGACTTACAAGCTTTTATAATCTACCGATTATACCTCTCCAGAGTTTTCTAGATTTTGGAGTTAACAGCCTCCCGAAGGGAGAGTTGGCGATTTCAGGTCGATCTTCTTCAAAGACTTTTAAAGTCTTCAATGCCCGCACAACAGCTATGCTGTCAGTCAAAATTTTAGTATCTCCATAACCTATAAAAGGTTATGGTGATACTAATAAAGTCTCTTAATTAAATAACTTAAAAAGAAGTCATTTATGACTTTTTAAGTTATTTAATTAAGAGACTAAAGGGTCAAACTGCTGGTCGATCCAGCTTCCAAAAATTAAAATTTTATAAGGTGATATGATATGAAAAACGTAGTTTTTGCTCAAATCGACAACAACCGAATTGCTTCTGCCAAACAAGTCTATGGCGTAGCTTGCCACTTTGCAAATATCTATGCCAAGTCTCCTTCGGAGAGATATGGTTTGACCAAAGTGTTCAACGCTGTCCTGAATAAATTCTATGGCGATCAGGATGCTCATATGACTCACGGTGAAGTCACAGACTTCTTTGACCATCAGGTTGTCCCAAAGCAGTTCATCGAACTGATCAAGAAGCCAAAGGCTTCAAAGAAAGCTAAGGCTCAGACAGTTCAGCAAGCTGAGAAGTCTTTAGATTCTAAGAAGCCAAAGGCTGCTGCCAAGAAAGTTACCCCGATCAATAGCGTAGCTAAAAAGATGGATAGCAGAGTTACTGCGCTGGAGACTAAAGTCTCTGAGGTTGACAGCAAGCTAGACGCTATCCTAGAAATCCTGAGCAAATAAATAGAATTATCAACGGCCAAGGATGGCTTAATAGAATTTATAAGGGGACGTTATGAATAATTATTGGTGGGAAATATTATTTCCTAATGTTAGTTTTAGGGATAAAATTTGTGTTGTTTATGCTGATGGTACTGAAGAAGTCTATAAACATCTGTATATGAATAGTTTTGTTTTAAAAGAAATTAAGTGGGAAACTGTAACCGACTGTTTTGAGGTATAGAGCTATGGAAAATTTATTTGAGTTTCTACTAGAAGTAGGTTTGTTAATCTCGGCAATTGGTTTTACATATATCGGAATATTATTTTATGTTGTACTTACTGGAGGTGCATAATGTTTATATCTAAAAATGGTTGGATTTTGGTACACAATGAAACTGGTGATCGGGTAGTTCAAAAAGAACTGATTAAATCTTTTAGAGATGAATCATATGTTCTTGAAGGCGGCAATCCTCCGCATAAATCTTCTAGCCAAGGCAAAGTTTGGGTCTCTTCAGTGGGCGATAAAAACTTTAACAGAGAGCTATACCCGTCTGTATTTGGTTTGAAATGGGTTGAGCAAGCTTAATATAGTAAATTTATAAAGCCTATTACGTTAGTAGTAGGCTTCAATAAATTAACTAGTAATAGGAGACACCGTTGTGATTGAGCTGAAAACAATACTTAGCATTTTAAATAGTAACTTTCCAGAGCTAGATGCAGTGGATGCTGTAGAGTTTGATAGTGATTATGAGCCTGAAAACGGTATATGGTTTAAAGGATCAGAATGTGGCACTGCTCCAGATGGTTTACCATTGTTTGATTATCATATGAGTTTTGGAATCCACGAAGCTACTGATGGAGTGCATCCAAAGTTATACAATATGCTACATAAACATGGATTTTATCCTGAGCCTTATGATCCCGGAACACTGATGGCAGGCCGTCTATAAAGTTATATCACCCCCTTGGCCCTCTTCGGAGGGCATTTTTTTGAATAGGAAATAACTATGCTTTTATCTGAAGTAACAATAGAAAATATTAAAGAGTTTAAAGACTTGTACACTTGGATATGTTCTTTGCCCATTGATGGTGCAGATAGAAGGACACTAATGGATTTAATAGATATTACTTGTGAGATAAATGAAAAACATTTAATGCAAAAATACGGTTTAAATGAGGATATTAATTATGTATAAAATTCATGCAACAGCAGTTCAAAAATATGCACAAGAATCAGCAGATAATATGTCTGATGTAGCTCTGATGACAGTGTTGAGTATTCGCCAACCTTGGTTGAATATAGGCTTTCAGTTGAAAGATGTTAGAGATAATAGATCTGAGGCTAAGTCACTCTGGGGCGGCAAGAAAAAAACCTACCAGTATTTACAATCTAACAAGCACCTGATGTATTCACAAGTCATGGCAGTTATCAATAGTTCTAAAACTGATGCCAGTAAATCTATGAGCCTGATGAGAATATTTCTTAGAGTTGATGGGCTTGGAGTTGCTAAAGCAGGGTTTATGTGTCAACTGACAGCAGGCTTAGTTGGATGTATGGATAGTCATAACATTAAAATGTATGGCTTAGATGCAAAAGATTTTGCTCTCGCTAAAAATCCTAAGACAGTTAAGGGCATTGAGTCCAATAATAAAAAGATTAGAAACTATATCCAAGTATGTCATGAATACGGTACTGAAAATTTATGGGATAGTTGGTGTAGTTTCTTGGCTACAAAGTCTCCAAAGTGGCGAGATGCTAGTCATGTAAGTGAAGTCCACTACACTTATCTGACAGGTGAATAGTCTTGGCTAAATGTAGCTGCGGTAAAAGAGCTGATGTAATAGAGAAAGGTTTATATGTTTGTGCTGCTTGCTGGATACGGTTATTCAGTAAGTCATTTAAAATTAATTATAAGGATTATGATATGGCAAGAACTATATTTACTACTAACTTTAATATTAACGATATACTTTGAGGATAAACCTATGAAAACTGCAAAACCTTTAAACATAAAAGTAATTACTACTCGTCCAGCACCAAAAAGAATGACGCAACCAGCTTCAGATTGGAGAAATGTTCTAGCACCGATGAAGCGTGGACACTGGTTTGAGGTAGAGTGTAAGACAGGCGATAACATATATAGCAGGGTTACTGCTGCTGCAAATGCTTATTGCAAAGGCCGCTATACTTTTTACAAGGCCGAAGAAAACCGATACATATTTGAAATTATTAAGGGGTAAATTAAAATGAAAACTTTAATTGAAGCAGTAGAAACGTGGATTGATGGTCGCATTAAAGCTAAAGTAAATGAGCTTGACGTTAGAGCTTGTAGAGATACCAATAGAATTGCAACACTAGAGCGGAAAATACTGGCTCTAGAAAATGCTACAGGTGTTGAAGATATGGTGACCCTGACTGAGCGTCTAGACATTATTGAGTCTTCAGCTGAAGATGCGCTGGCTAGTGCTGAAGAGGCTCAAAGCATAGCTGAGAGTGTAGATTGCAGAGTTGATGACCACGAATATCGCATTGATCAGCTAGAGTCAGATAGTGTAGCTGAAGTAGATACTGATGCGATTGAGCGGTCAGTGCGTGACAATGTAGAAGAGTTCATTGTTGATGCAGTGCGAACAGAAATAGATGCAATAGACTTTAGAGTAACGGTGGAGAGATAATATGATGGAACTATTCGGAGCAGTACTAATTGTTGTAGCGTTCCTGCTGGTTTGGGAATCAGAGAAAATGATTCAAGAAAAAAAGGAGCGCAAATAATGTGGGCAATTGATTGGGATGAGATGGGTTGTACGCAGTACGCTGCAACCCTTGAAGATGCACATAAAATTGGTCAGCGTGGCGGGCCATTCTATATTATAACTTATTTAGGAGAGCGGAAATGTCCTCAAGAAGCCATGCAAGAAGACTAGTGTTTAAAGGAACACACCCAAAACTACAAACAGGAATGGAGTATACAATCTTTGAATATTCAGAAGCCTCTGGCAGAGACTATAAAAGACTGCATCACAAGCTATCTAGACACGAGTATGTAAGCGATAAGATGTTAGAAGAATATATACCCCGACCCCTTCCTTCTAGGCTTGAAACAAGCTCTCAGGTATGTTCTCAAGCATGGTTATCTAGACCTTTAAGGAGCTAATATGGAGCGAATAAAACTAAAAGGTGGCGATGAGCAGGATGTTCTGACCCGCTGGAGAAAATTTATAAGTCTTAAAAGCCAAGAAGCTAAAAAGATTAAGCGTGGCTACAACAAACGCTTCCGAAAAGAAGGAGTCAAACAAATTAAATCAGAGGTGCAAGAAAATGGTAGATAAATTAGTAATGCAAAGAGATATTGAAAAGCCTATACAAGTTTATAAAGTTTTAATGTCTCAAGTTCGTGGATATTACATAGATGTTGCAGCGACTAACGCTGAAGAAGCTATGGAGTATGCAGAATTAAATAAAAATAAGAACACCTATAAAGAATATGAAAACCAAGTGGTTGAAACAATGCCTGTGGAGGTTATTGAAGCAGAGGTAGAAATAAATGAATAAAGAAAAACACAACTGTAGTTTATGTTTAAACGACTATGAAGATCATGAAAGCAGTGATCAACTATGTAAAAGATGCTTTAAAGATGTATTAAACTTTAAAGATCTTGAAGATACTTATGTATATCCATTAAAAGAAAGTGCATAAAGTGCATAAACCCTTTAAAGGTATTTTAAAGGTATTTAAAAAACTGTCAAGTACTTTTTAACACTTTACAAAACTATTTAAATTTAATATAATCTTAACTCAATTATTGGAGATTCCAAATGAACAACATTACACCTATGTTTGCAAACAACACAGCGTTAACTACAATCCGCAATGGCGGTTACGGTTCAGCAGATTTTGATATAGCTGTTGCACCCCTTACATACAACATGCCTTACCCCGATGATAACATTGACTACCCTAGTTCTAAGTCTGTTATCTACCGCAAAGATACAGGGCAAGAGCTGGGAGTACACGGACATGGTTACAAACCTGTTGCACCTAAGCACATGATAGATGTTACTCGTAATATTATTGAGCGTTCTGATTTAGCAATCAACGGTATACAAGAAACTATTCGAACATCTCACGATGGATCAAGAACTTTTGTGCAGTACAAGCTTCCTGAGCATACGTATAGAACTGCTGATGGAGATACAGCTGCTCTGAGTCTGTTGTCCATATCATCCTTCGATGGTACTTGGCCGTTCATGATCAGTGCAGCAGCTATTCAGCAGGCGTGTACAAATCTACAAGTCTTTGTTAGCGGTGAGGTTGCTGTGTTTAAAGCAAAGCACACAAGGTCTTTGGACATTGAGCAGGGTGGTCGAGTTATCACTAAGTCTTTACAGCTCTTTCACAAAGAGCGTGAACTGTGGAAGGCTTGGCAAGGCACTCAGGTCAGAGACATGGAGGCTTTCTACTTCTTTGCGGATGCCTTGGACGTTAAGCTAAATTCTAAAAGCTTTTCGCATAGTTATAGCCCTGCTGATCTGCTACACAAACTACCAAGACGAAATGAAAATCTAAATTATATCTGGCGAGTGTATGATACTGTTTACAGAAATCGTTTAGGTGCTAACTGGTGGGCTGTGTATAATGCCATGACCGACTGGTCAACACACTTTGGCGCGGTTCGACAATCCAGTGAGCGTAACATAGCTTCAATCCAGAATGAGCGACAGCAAGTAATCCGAAAGGCTATCAAGTCTGAGCCTGTACTTAGGTTAGCGGCATGAAACTGACCAATGCCCCATTCAATTTACAATCCAAGGCGCATCTCAAGGTGCGCTACATCTTTGAAAAAGGAGACAGCAATTTAGAAAAATCAGTGTTAGACTTAGTATGCGGAGAAGATACAAGATGGACTCCGAAAGAATGGGGAGTAGTTATAAAACATATAACAAGCTCTGACTTAACTATTGGCGAGTATATAAAGCCATATGTGGAGAAAAAATAATGACAATCAATTTTGGAAAGTATAACTTCAGTGTAAATGTACGAAACGGTGTAGGTTTAGACTTAGAGTTTACTGATACTCGTGCAGTGTGGGTGTGTGGTGATGACATAGATGGTTTTGAAGCCGCACAGTTTGAAGGCATAGTATTGTGTGTGCCTTTCTTTGTGTTTACATTCGGACAAGTATATATGGAGGAGTGACATGGGCGAACAAACTCATGGCGGTAAAGGTGATCGAGCTAGAAAAGTAGATCACGATAAGTTTAGTAAAAATTTTGATGCAATATTTAAACAAACATTTAAAGAGGAGATTAAAAATGTTAAGCAATCTACTAAAGTCAAGGAGAGTAAAAAGACTACTTGATTTTTCAAGGATACCTAACAGGTTCATAAAGTGGAGCAATGTTGTAGTGATATTCGCAGTGCTGTTCACATTGTTATTTATGTTTTTGGAGTTAGCATAATGTTTGAACAAACAATATCTGGCAGTCCTAGTCTTGAAGCTATGGCTACAGCTAAAGCAGCTTTGGATGTGGTGGACGGGAAGGTTCCTTTAAGTACAGCCTGCTCCATGTACAATGTCAGGGAGCAAACTGTAATACAATACATTATCGACAAGACTGAATATGAGGCTATGATGGAGTTAATGGCTGTTAAATCAGACACCGTTAAAACAAAAGTTAAAGGAGGAGAGATATGGAGCAAGAAATAAATGAAGAAAATCGTGGCATAGAGATTTCAATACAGCGAATAATTTCTTGGCACTTAGCTCGTAACCTTATACATGGGTCGGATGATAAACAACAAGTGTTAAAACTTATGCAGGAAGTTGGGGAGTTATCAGACAGCATCTGCAAAAATACGACACCTGTTGATGACATCGGAGACATCATAGTTATATTAATTAACATAGCTGTACGAAACAACCTGCCTTTGAAGCACTGTATTGATCATGCTTATGAAGATATTAAAGATCGTACAGGAATAATGAAGGACGGAATCTTTATCAAGGATTCAGATATTGACGGCAACAAATAAACGTGGTATATTCCACAAACATTTTACAACCACAAAGAGGAAAGCAACATGGCAATACTACAAGGCGCAGCATATTGGGCTTCAGTCACTACACCTAACACAACTTATGAGCCAGTGTATTCGGTTAATCTAGTTGTAGATGAGGCGACTGCTGAAGATTTTCAATCACGAGGCTTCACTATTAAACAGATGGATGAAGGCCCAGCAGTTGTAATCAAGCGTAAAGTTAACGGCCCGAACGGCATGGTACGTCCAGCACCCCGCTTGGTAGATGCGTACAAGAACCCGCTAGATGCTCGTGTAGGTAACGGCTCAAGCGTTAAGGTTCAGTACAAGGAGTGGGAATCAGAATGGAAAGGCAAGATATTTAAGGGCTTAGACTTCCAAGCTATGCAGGTTATTGACTTAGTAGAAGTTGGTTCACCTGATGGCTCAGAGTTTGATGCATTAGATAGCGGAATGGAGGATGAACTGTAATGGCACTAGTAACAATCGACAACGTAAACTATGAATCAGACCTACTCTCAGATGAGGGTAGGGTAATTCTTTCACACTTGGTAGAAGCAAACGCCAAGCTACAAGAAGCTTCAATGACCGCAGGCTTAATGCAAGCAGCCACTGTAGCACTGATTAATGATCTTAAAGAAAACCACCTTACGGAAGAGGCTATCGCAACAGAGGAAGTTGCACAAACTGAGGAGTAAGGCAAATGCCTTTCGTTAAAATGCACCAGCCGTGCTTTGAGTGCGGCTCTAGCGATGCAGCAGGTATCAATGATGATGGGTCTGCATTCTGCTTTAGTTGTAATAAGTATTTTAAAAACTACAGTACATCGGAAGTACACCAACCGGACATTGAGCCGGACACTATAAC
>Ga0222717_10001112_pt1 | contig 22382 bp, 16 predicted proteins | sample C33_18DmetaG_FD_165053 | JGI IMG/M metagenome (GOLD analysis project Ga0222717, IMG submission 165053) | Estuarine water microbial communities from San Francisco Bay, California, United States - C33_18D | ecosystem: Environmental > Aquatic > Marine > Unclassified | place: USA: California... | reverse complement strand
ATGGAGCATTTCACACAACAATAACTATTTAATATGGCAAGGAGATGCTTTACTTAAATACTGCTGCAACTGAACTCACGACCAAGACAATATTTCCGCACCCCCATACTAATGATAGAGAAATAATTTCTTAGTCACCCACACCAGTTTCTTTAAAAAACTTCAGCACTTCTTCCACCTTGGCAAGATGTCTAGAAAATTCATTTTCAACGTCATCCTTCATCATACTCCGATGTTGTATCAATTGTACCCTCGCCTTTAACATCAGTTGATAAGCTTCTTGCGGTTTACGCTGATACCATACGTGCCGGCCATGCTCATACAAATGCAACCCTCGATAAAAATTTAATTTGGTGTCACGCTGCCAGTTATACCAATTTACTTGATCACGACATTCACGAAAGACTGTATCAGCTTCTTCATAGCGCCGCTGATGATCCAAAAAACGTGCGAAGGCTATCAATAACTGAGTGTATTCCACAACCCATTGTTTATTTTGATAAAATTCAGCATAACCATAACTCAACTTAAATAGCTCCTTTGCCCGCAAGAATCGCTGCTCTGCAAGATAAGTATCACCTTCTCTCCACAAGGCGACAGCCCACTGCTGATGCAGGGTGGCCCATCGCGAATGCATTCTAAACCAGCGCTCTCTGGCCTTAGCCAACTCAGCAGCATTAGCATAAGCATCATCTGCTAGTTCAAACTGTTCTTCTGCCGTAAATATACCCGCAAGGTTAATCCAAGGAATAGGATTATGAGAATGCCTGTCGATTGAAGATAGATAAGCTGTTATCGCTCTATCTATCGCACCATCCTTCGCGTCACCCTCGAGGCTATCTGCATCTATTCGATACAAAGTTCCCAGTCGTTGATAACGTCTCCACTGTGGAGCTCTGGCTAATGACTCTTCCAAGGCAGGAATCCAAATATCACGATTTACGGTCGCTGGCTGCCATGCCCCATCCTCCTTAGCCATCTTATTTGTTACAAGCGGCATCCCAGCCCACAGCTGCTGACAGCCCAAACCAATAGCCCCCAAGCCTGCAGCAAGTAATACCAAACCTAACAAAAAACTCCCCATCTTCGACTCCTTGACTCCTGGACCTCCAGACAGCGAGACTGTGGATTTTGCCACCGGTAAGATCCAGACCGCACAAGAAACCAACAAAAGAAGATTCGCCAACAAGTGTGTTCTAAAATCAAAACAAATATGCACCGCCATCGCCGTCATGCCAGACATGCCTGCAAGGGTCAAAGCCATTGCATTCGAGCCACGTTTCAATCCACCTTCACCAATTTTTACTGCCAATGATCTCACCTGTTTACCACTCCGATAAAAATGCCATCCGAATAGCACTAAAATTAATAACAACCCAACCAATCCGTAATCGGCTAACAACTGAAGGTATTCATTATGCACAAACTCGGGATTGGCGTTCTGTGTTGGCAAATTCGGACTCCAATAACGAAAACATTCATAAGAAAAACTACGACTCCCAGCTCCAACGATCGGGAAATAGGCCCACTGGTCGCCGGCCATTGCCCAATATTGGGAACGCACCCCAGAATCAAATACCACATCAACTCCACTTACTTGCTCATCATGAGCTCGATTTTGAAAAACCCATGCTGCGGCAACTCCGCCTGCGAGTAAGCCACAAACACCCAAGGATACCATCACCTTGGATGCGCGTCGTCGCACGCGTGCGCTATGTTGCGCTAATGAAACCAGTAACAATACGCCAAACACCACCAAAGCTGGGATCAAACTCAGCGCAGCCGACCTCGACTGTGACCACAGAGCTAAAGCCAATGCCACTACGCCCAAAAGGCACATCATTACCCGCAGCATTACAGATAGACGACCCCAGACCCCCAAACTTAAACAAAGAAGACCTGCGATCACCGTAAAGTTGGCAAAACTGCCATAGTAACTGTACATACCTGTGACATTTTCAGGGCTCGATCTACCAGCATCGGTAAAATAATAAGATAGTGAATAGCCCTCTCCGCCATTCAGCTGCATGACCGCAGCCCCCACATGCAAAAGAAGCAAAACAACCACCACCCAAGCCAAGCCCTGACGTAGTAAAATGCCAGATTTTCCAGTCACAACATACCCTGCTATAAGGTATAAGATGCCTGCCGATACAATCAGCATCAAATCTTCAACCCCTAAATCCCAAACTGGCGACAAACAAGCCCTAACTACGAAGTAGCCAACCGAAACAAGCACCAAGCCCAATAGCCAAGCGATCGAGGTTTTGGAGTTTGGCAGTTTGGTAGTGCCGGAGTTTTGGAGTTCTTGGTTTTCAAACTTTCGCACTCCCGCACTTCCGCTCTTCACAACTTGGGCTGCTGCAAAAATTGCAGCAAAGCCCAAAAGAATCACCGCAGGCGCCTGCAACGGCACGCTCAGCGTAATGCCGATCAACCCACCCACTAATACAGCGGCACAGGTTAAAACTATAATTAAACCATTCATTGTTAAACTCCTAACGGCCTGGAGTTACTTAGTTCTGTAGTTAGCCCCCGCACTTCAGGACTCCAAAACTTCCCTAAACACCTCCTCCATTGCCCCGACAAATTTTTTCCGTGTATAGTTGTTTTCATAATGTTTCCGGGCAGATTCTATCATCTGCTGTCTCCTATCTGAATTTTTCAATACATCTTCGATCGCATCAGCATACTGCTCGGGTGAATTAATATCACAAAGTATAGCAGCACCACTATTTCCGACCAGTTGAGGAATCCCCCGCCATGTCGTGCTCACGATGGGAAGTCCAAAGGCCATCGCTTCGATTAGGACTAATGGAAAATTCTCGGACTGGTAATGAGACGGGAAAACAAACAGATCGGCATCCGCATACGCCTGCCATTTTTCATTACCGCTGATCGGGCCAGGAAATTGGATTGTATTTTCTAACTCTTTTTCAGCGATTAACATTTCTGCCTCCTCACGAAACTCTTCAGACGCCCAGGCCCCGACCATATGCACATGGAACTGGCTACGATTAGCTCGCCCCAATTGGGTGGCTCTAATCACATCCAACACCCCTTTGCCCTCATTGAGTGCCCCCAGAAAAAGAACACGCGCCTCGGCATCATCTGGGCGGGATCTTGGCACTAACTCAACATCTAATCCGTTTGCAATGTATTTGGTTTGTTTGGCTCCAAAGATACGCCCCGGAGAATGCTCTGTTCTGCATATTTCCACACTCAGGTCCGCCTTGGAATAGATTTTTTGGGCAACTTTCCCCAACAGTCCAGCAGTCTCCAGATACTCAGGCAAGCCTCCCGCGTGGTAATGAAAAACGGTTCTGGGAAATAACCACCTGACCAGACCGAGATATATAATATCCCGTATTACAGGAACCTTGTTCGCACTGGCAGGCAGGTAATAAAGAATACGAGGACGCTTACTTAGGGCTATCCACCATGTTTTGAGGATAAGACCCAGAAGATGAATGATTTTTCCAACACCCGCTTTCCCCACCTCATCAATCGTATCACTATACGACATCCTTAATCGCTCAACTTCGAGATCTTTCCAGTCGTGGTCAAGCAACATGGCGCTAACCACAGCCTGCCCATGGTAAGGGGGCGGTGTCTGTCCAACGAGCAGGATGTCAGATTTACTCATACTATTAAAACGGCCGGGAAGTCACGACATCAAGAATCAAGTCGCTGGTTAACCATCCATGACGAGAGTAATTCATCACGATCAAATCCTGCTATCCAGAATGAATACGCCAGATAGGTTCCTATCCATGGCTCAATTTGATTACCCCACCCCGCCTCATCAAGGAACCTTCCTCCTTTTTCCGATTTAGCCCACTCCCGGCACAGCTTGAGAGTTTCACTCGCTGAACGAGTATCCACTAATGATCCCCTCTGAATCATATAATGCAGCCAATCCCAACCTGCAGGTCCCTCATTGCATCCTGTTTCCCAATCCAACACCGCAACCGCACCGTCAGCAGAAAGTTTGATATTCCATGGAGCAAAGTCACCATGCGTTACAACCGCCTTGATTCTCAAAGTTGCTGATTTTTGCAGTACTTCCCATATTTCTCGGTTCTCATGCCTTGAGGCGTAATCCGTCATTTTCTGCCACTGTTCAGTTTCCGACAATGGCACAGTCTCGGCACCGTTCATCCAGTCAACCAACACACCAAGCACCTGTTCATCGTCGCCCTTACAGGGAGACGTTCCTTCGACGAAATCCGTGGCATACGAAGCCCAGCCATAACCTAAGTGCTCTCTATGTAAAACCGGAATACCGGTGAGTTTATTCGGCAGAGTCTTGATTAATTCAAGCTCCGCCATCACGGATGCACGCGATTTTTGATCAACCCCGACCTTATCCACAACATAGCCCCCAGCCTCTTTGTGAACCATGAGAGCACGGCGAGTATCAGCCTCTGGATTCCCCAACAAAAACCCAACCCTAGCGCGATCACTCACTAAAACCGCCAGCGGCCCGCTTGCACGCACGGCCAGCGACTTGCAAGGCAATATGCGGTGCAAACCCGCACGCACCAAAAATCCCACCACTCCCGCCACAGCCTTTCCTATAAAAACCTGCGGCTGGTAGAGCTTTAGTGTCGCCCTTGCCGCATCACGATCGGCAGGCAAGGCAATCAGCAAATGCCCCCTCCTCTGGACACAATACACTGAAATATTGTCCAACTCTTCTCCGTTGCCTTCAAGTGCGTTGCACAAGGCTATGTCAGTAAGCTTACCCACCTTTATTTTCTGGGCGATTCATTAGTTTGAGTGGCAATTTAAGTAGACGGAACATATAAAAAAGTAAGCAATCCACGACACAGTTGAGATGGTCACTTTTGAAGAAACTCCAACCATAACAACGACGTATCGACCGCCCCTCCGCATAGTGCAACTGCAGGCTCAACACATCGCCGATGTTATTCTTCCCGAAGTGTTTCTGGCTGATGTTTTCACCATGCATCCGGAAGTCGGCCAACACTTTAGGAAAATAGACAAATTTTTTTCCCTCGGCTGCCAATCTGTTGTAATACTCGCCGTCCATCACGCATTTAAAGCGATCATTGAGGAACAAACCCTGATCCAAAACTGTCTCCCTTCTGATGAAAGTCGAGGTTGAACCAATATAACAGCCAAGATGCGCCAACATCAGCTTTTTGAACGGAAAAACAGGCATCGTTCTTTGATAACCCCCATCGCCATCAACGAAATCCCATGCACCATAAATCACGTCAGCATCACAGTGCTTATCGGCATAGCTCTTTAGGGCCGCCAATGCCCCTGGCTTAAACCTGTCATCGGTATTCAACCACATCACCCATTTACCTTTAGCCTTTTTGAACCCCTTGTTAATGGCATCCGTCATGCCTTTGTCCGGTTCAACAGTTAAGTCCACATGATCATATTCCCCTATTATATCCAACGTCCCATCTGTGGACCCAGCGTCAAAAATAATATGCTCATACGTCACCCCTTCTTGGCTAGCTACGCTGTCCAACATCTCACGTATGTATTGGTGATAGTTGTAACTTGGTGTTACTATAGTGAAATCTGGAATGTTATGAGGCAATATGATATAGGGATATTTGTTGATCAAGATCGACTATTGGTGCTGCACAAAATCATCATAACCTGACGGATACTTTTTATGCCACTCCCAAGCCGTCTCAATAATATTTTTAATGTCAACATGCTCCGGGTCCCATCCAAGTTCAGTACGCGCTTTACTGCTATCAGCAAAAAGTAATGGCGGATCGCCCTGTCTTCGTGAAGCATTTTCGTAAGGCACCTTTAATCGCGTGACTAGCTCGACTGTGTCGAGCACCTCTTTTACTGAGCAAGGCCTACCCGTTCCCAAGTTATAGTCTATAAACCCACTACTCTCTACCATTTTATCAATTACGAGAATATGTGCTAGGGACAAATCATCCACATGAACGTAGTCGCGTAAGCAGGTTCCATCTGGTGTGGGATAGTCCGTGCCAAATACTTTTAGTGATTTTCGGCGGCCCGTAGCCGCGTCGATAGCCAACGGGATTAAATGTGTCTCCGGATCATGCGACTCTCCAATTTCTGCATCGGGAGAAGCACCCGCAGCATTAAAATACCTAAATACCGCAGATGACATTTGTCCTGCTTCGGCAAGATCCTTGAGTATAGTCTCAACCATCAATTTGCTTTGCCCGTAAGGATTAATTGGGGCTTGCGGTGTCAGCTCATGAATTGGCAATTCATCTGGAGTTCCAAATGTTGCACAGCTTGACGAAAAAATAAATTTTCTAACACAGCAATCCCTCATAGCTTGCAGCAGCCTAATCGTCTTTTCGACATTATTGCTATAATACTTCAGAGGCTTCTCCACCGATTCACCAACGAAGGCAAATGCAGCGAAATGCATGACAACTTCAATATTTTCGCTAGATAATATTTTACTAACTAATTCGACATCTCCGAGATCCCCGTGAAAAAAAACGACATCTTTTGGCAAAGCCTCACGATGCCCAAAAATAAGATTATCAAGAACCACTGGATTAAATCCCTTCTGCTTGAGCAACCTCACACAATGGCTCCCAATATAGCCGCAGCCACCTACTACTAAAACATTTTTACTCACAATTACCTATAGTTAATGATTTGCCCTCTCCTGAATGCTCTCATAGCAATGAATCGTTTTCTCCACGCGCACAACCCAGTCATATTCAGCAATAACCCGTTTGCGGGATGCCCTGCCCATTTTTCTGCACAATTCCGGCTGACCTAATAACTTTTCTATCTGATCAGCCCATTCACATACCATCGTATTAACGCCGCCACGCTTTACCTTTATTCCACATTCATCATTAACCATCAGTGCCGATCCTTGGTGATCAAAACACACTGTAGGAATTTCCATGGCCATCGCCTCCATCACAATCGTGCCGGATGTATCGCGCAAACTGGGAAACGCAAAAACATCAGCCTGTTGAAATACATCACGCATTCTATCGTGAGAAACTCGCCCTTCTAATATCACACAATCTTCAAGATCGAGATCGCCAATCATGTTACGCATCTCCTTCATCTTTGATCCAGAGCCGACGACCCGACACTGGAAATGAACTCCACGTTGTTTCAACAAATCCATCACACGTAAAAGAAACGTCAGTCCTTTTCTTGGCTCAATAATTCCAGCGAAGAGTATAATTGGTACTTTCGGAAATGTTGTTCCATCTTCAAAAACTTCTGGCTGCTCGAATTTTTGAACGTCCACACCCACATCAACCATCATACGAGACTCCCCCTTACACCATCGCCCAAGCAAATCGTAAGTTTCTCGATTTGCAAAATAGACCACATCAGCTTTCGCTAGCGCCAGTATACAAAATGGATTCCATGCAGAGAGTATAACCCTAAAATTACGCAACAGCTCCAATACTCCACTATTGAAACCAAAAAGAGGCAAATGACTTAGTGGTACAGTTTGGCCCCCCCCAATTGGCCCCCATACAAATGCTCGCACTGATTTCGAGCAAGCTATTAAGGAGGGCACCTCAAAGCTATTGAATGTAAGATGATGACAAACATCAAAAGTGGAAAGGATCTTCTTTTTTGACAATGCCCTAGCTACAGCCAACTGCCAAAGAACATAAAACATCTGAACAGGCAGCAATCTCAGCTTCTTCATTTTTATAAAAAAACTAGACGGATCAATATAGATAAAACTGGGTTTTGGCCCATCAACCAACTCCAAAGACTTTTCAATCACACCTTGATTATTAGCTCGCGTCACCACACTAACATCGTGATAGGCAGCCATGCGGTTAACTATGTTCCATGATGTGCCTGCTTCAGAACCTCGACCTGGCTCACAGGCATATGCTATAACTAATATCTTCACGATACTCCGAAATTCTACTTATTGCTACTATCAATATTCACACCAAAGCTCTTCTCTATCCTCATAGCCATCTCTTCAAGAATCATACATTTAACATCTGGATCATTTCCGTCCGTACCAAGCCTACCCCATGAGCACAAAGATGATTTTACAGCTTGCTTACTCGACTGAGCTTCGACAATCAAGGATGTCTGTATCACTAATTTGAAACGTGCCAGCCAACCAGGCAGTGAAGATGTTTCGACACAACATACACGTCGATAGAGAGGTGCCAATAAATTGGACACCTCATTACAAATACTCGAATTTATATCTGATTTGATTGAAAGCCATAATCCAGTAGGTCGTATGATCCTGCGTAGATAAAGCAGCAGGCTACTCAGTCTAATTCGCCTTCCCTTGCGTATAGGCTGAAAAAATCTGGCATCTCGAAACCACTTCTCAAGCCAAATTAACATACCCTCCTCTGAATTGGGTATATTGGACAAGTCAATATTGAAAATCCTAGAGCAAGTATCTCGACATGCTTTAAGATCTTCATTTACAAGCTCGTCAGCCCGCTGAAAAACCTCACTGTATACCTTTTTCTTTGCGGCGGCTTTAGCTATAATGTAGCAAAGTTCCGCCCCAGGCGAGGGAACATTAAAGTTTTTCCCTGGCACACAACGTTTGTCTCTCAGTAAGTCATGACTGGAAATCAAGTGATGTCCAATCCGCTGGTAATCATCCGTAACATCTAAATCGAGTTGCTGGAATCCTCCTCCGCACTGAACGCATACGCAATAGTATGCACCGGGCTCATGCTCAATGACCTGCACAAGTCTCCACCCATGTTTACGTGCAAACTCAGCAAGAAAGGCAACTACATGGCGCGTTGTTCCAGCTGAAACAACATAGTCAACATCTGAGCCAATCCTCTCAGGGAAATCCTGCCATGAGTGGAGGATCGCTGCCTGAAAGCCATGCTCTTCGAGGGCGTCCCAGTAGGTATTAAAAAAATAGACCCGTTCGAGGGGATCGCTTTGAATTTCCATCCTAACTTAAACAATAATGTATATCCTCAGTTTGGGAAATTGTCTACACCAAAACAACTCCTAACAGCGTTAGTTTTAGATCTCAGCTACTAGACCAACAATGGTGCCCACAACTTTTTCAAGCACTAAGGAAGCATCTACCACTACTCCATTTTTATTGGATTCTATCAACTTGTGATATCTAGCACGACTTTGCGTAAGAGCCTCAAATGGAACTTCTTGTTTACGTTTGAGCAAAATTTCTTCTGGAGCATCCAAAAAGATCAAAATATCAGGCTGCGGCAGTAATCTAACCCACAGGCGAGCTAAGTACATTGGCCCACCGTATCGATAACGCCTCGGGTCAACCAGTAAATCTCCATAGTATCGATCGAATATCACGTGCCCCGTTCTAGCATCTCTAACCAAACTCAGCCACCATGCTAACCACCAATTGACACCAATCCAAATCAGTTTGAAAATTGATCCTACTGCCGAGCGAGGTATTTGATCGTGAGGGTTATCAACTGTCGATTGATCCACACTTCTAGAACCTTTCTTGGAAAATGGTTTCGGGCACCAGTGCCCTGTAGTTACGGGCACCCCATCAGACTCAAGCGATTCAATCAGTTCGTTTATCACACTGGATTTCCCTGAGCCATCGCACCCAACCATCACTATAAAACTCATATTTTGATAAACACTGTATGCATTCCAACCACTAATATCTGATCGCCGACAAATTTTCATCGGATGTCCAAACCTCATCCCAAATGAAGCGTACAAAGACTATTCAGGGTAAGGACGACTACCGTATACATCTCTTGCATTGATGTCTTGATAGCTGTGGTGATCCCTTACATAGTGAATAATTATCCGATGATAATTTTCTGGCCCAGCTCCGACATCCATTCCAAACGTGTAATTTGAATCCATCAACGTCCCGTGGGATTCGTTTCCCACAGCAATGCCCACTGAGCGATTGGAACTGCTGAACCCCGTGTTGTAGATGGTTTGGGTTGTCACATAGTTATTCCGGATTAAAGCATCTTTGCCCCGTGAGACGATGCCTGTAAATCGCGTTGACACCGGAGTAATGATGTAATTATCGAGGGCTCGTTCCTCGTTTGACCATAGTTGGATCCCTCGCCCGTAGACACCGGGATACTGCACTGTGTCCCTTCCAAAAATAATGTTATTCTTCACAATGGAACCCCTAGCACCAGGAAACAAGGTCGTACGGGTTTCCTTGTAGATGTTCACCCCAATTGCAAATCCCCTAATATAATTTCTTTTAATAACCGATCTAGCGTTCGTGACGATCCCGCTGGTTAAATCAAATCCTCGGCCGCCGGGCGGCAATGTCCCATTTAAATAATTATCAGTGATCTCCGCCTCGTTCGGGTCATCCACTTCTAGGTAAATAATTTTCCCTGCAGTGATTACCGTGCCAGCAGCACTATTTCCCTGGCTTCCCGTGTTTTCAATGGTGACTAAATCGGCTTCAAGATCCACCGATACCACTAGCATTAAATTATTCCCTGTGTTCGCGCCAGGAACGAGCGGAATACGTATATTGATAATATCACCCGCAGTGAGATGCTGCGCAGCAGTACCAGAAATTTCAATGGACACGCTATCGTTTCCGCCTGCGGCCGGCATAATAAAATCACTCTTCGAGCTTCCCAGCAGTTGGTTTCCATTTGTCGAATAAACAGCTTCCACACCCATGCGCATGACGCTGTTTTTTCTAAAAACCAATCGCTGCGGGCTACCAAAGTGAGCTCCATCCTTGACTCTGCCACCGGGACTAGTAGCCGTGTCAGTCATGTCTTTTCCCCCTCCCTCAAATTGGTTATTCTCGTAATATGCCAAGCCCACCCATGACTTCATATTGCACTGCTGGCCCCCGCCCCACGCTAGCTGGCTATTCTCTGTGTTTGCTCCATAGGGGTTCAAGATATTACAATCACGCACATCCAGAACTCTCATTTTGCCACGGTCTGCATATGACGAGCCATAGAAAAAAAATGCTCCATGACAATTGATGAAATTACAGCTCTGGAACCGGACCATTTCTACGGTTCGACCATCTAGCTTGATAACTGAAACTCCGTCCGCTCCACTCGGCTCACTAGAATATTTAGGTGACAGCGGCACTGAATCTTTCTCAAATTTCAATCCATAAAACTGCAAACTTCGGTATGATGCATAGGTGACAAACATGTGAGCCCGCACTGGACTAACGGTCGAGAACAGAGCCACACCTGAGTCGCCAGTTATCACGATATCCTTACCCGCTAAATCTGATAAACCTAAGATCAATAAACCTTTATCACTGGTTCCTGTGCTTGCTTGCAGCTGGGTAACACTATCAAGCCTATAGGTACCAATCGGGAAATACAAGGTGTTGTGACCCGTCGCTTCCTCCAACGCGTCAATCGCGAGCTGGATAGCCGCTGTATCGTCCGTCACGCCATCACCGATGGCTCCGTAATCCTTGACGTTGATTGCCACTTCTCGGATCACATTTATCTGCCGTGAAGTTTCCCCATGGAGTTCGTAGGACGTTGAGCTCTGCAGCGTGATAATTATGGATTCCGACATCAATAGCGGAGAACCGGCCAATGGAACCAAAGGCAGCTCCACAATATCCTGTCCAAAAGGGATCAACAGCGTCCCCGATAAAGGCGCATAATCTGCACTTGCTGTTGCGGTACCAGTCACGGTGTAACTGATGGTAACTGCATCATAGCCGCCTGTCCGGGTAATGATAAAACATCCATTCTCCTGCCGCGTGACATTAGCGACAGGCTTGCTGGATGATATCGAGATTTTGTTTGCTGCGTTAATTCTTGACAGCACCAAATCCCTATCCTCAAGCCCCACCGCTGCCGATTTGACAAGAGAAGGATCCAGCCCCAGCTGTGTCTCATCCCAATCAGTCAATCCATCGCCATCTGTGTCAACATCTGTAACCACCAATCGATACAACTGGGCGAATTCGTTAGTTAAAGAAAAAGTAGCGGTGATCTGGCCGTCGTTTCCTCGATACGCCCCACCTTCATCCAGCCATGGTTGCGACAAGTCGGCAGTCGACTGGATTTGGTAGATTTTCCCTGCGACTGCATGCCAAGACAGTTTTGAGACGGCACCTACCACCACCTGAGGAGGGTCTAATCTCTCCGACTGGTCAAATGGACTGCCTCCCGCGTATAGCTCCGTCAGGTCCGGAATGCCGTCATGATCTGAGTCTTGCTCTTGAATATCACTATCCAGCTGAGCTAACAGAAACGGATTCCCCCCAGACTCAGAAGGCGTAAGAATTTTCAATCGGTAAAACGCCTGCTTCTCACTCGTCGATCCTACGCTCTGTCGCCACTCACCATCGCGCCCGGATATTGGGCTGCCAAGTTCTAACCATGTCTCTGTAAAATTGCTCAATTTTTGCAATTGGTAGTTACCACCTGCACGCGCAAGCCACGTCACAGAAACCAAAGTATCAAATTCGTCGACTCTTGTCAGCTGCATGACTGACTGTGGGTCGAACGGATCCGTGCCTGCGAGACTTTCCTCCATGGCCGTCATACCGTCGCCATCTGAGTCAGAATCGGGAAGTTCCTGTGTAGCTTTGTACCGGCGCTCCCATATGTCAGACATCCCATTCCCGTTAAGATCGACCTGTGCGTTACATGACATCAGTACGGATATCATTATCCAAATACCAACACAAAATCTATGGGCGACACTTCCCTGTATTTGAAATTTGTTCATTGTTTGCATATATCAATAATTCGGGTCAGGATAAAGCCTTAGAAACCAAGGTGGAATAGAGTTTGATTAGCTCCGCAGCATGTCTTTCCGGATCGTTCTGCTTAGCGCTCTTGCGTCTAGCCGCGTCCCCTAAACCAGCGCATTGTTTAAGGGCGTCAACTATGCAGGTTGCAAATTCGATTGGATTGTATGGCTCGGCGAGCATCCCCGATACCTGATGATCAATCAGGTCTGGAAGTCCTCCGATATCGAATGCGACAGTCGGGACAGCACAGGCAGATGCCTCTAGAACTGTGTTAGGATAATTGTCTTCTCTTGAAGGGCACAGGAATATATCTGCTGCCTGATATACCACTGCAACCTCTTGGTCACCTACTCGATTTCCTAGGTGAAAAATGGGTATACCGTGCATGTTACTCTCCCCACCGTGAGCACCCAGCATTGCAATCACGCAACTCCTTCGGTCTACCTCTGCCACGTTAGAAAAAGCTTGATCAAGAAGATCAAAACCTTTGATGGGATTATTCGCCCATGAGGACACAAACAAAAGAACGTTTTTGTCCTCAGGCAACCCCAGCTTCCTTTTAGCTTTAGCCTTATCTTTTACAGGATAAAATGTTTCCAAATTCAGGCAGTTGGGGATCCTTGGCGTCTCTTTATCCGCTGTAAATTCAGCCTTTCCTACCTGATTGTGCATCCAACGAGATGGACTGATCATGGCTTCTGGCTTGCACCGCATTTTGTCAGCATGGGATGCCTCAAGTTCGCGACAATATTCTGTGGGGTCCAGAGTAGCGAAAGCATGCGGCATTCCTGCTTGCCTCCATGGCTCCAGCATGCTTCCCGCACAGTGGCTGCTCCCCGTCAAGGGCCACATGTCGTGTAATGTCCATACTACCGGCACGTTAATCTTTTGAATTTCTGATACACTTAGCGTTCCCGAGTTTATCCAATGGAGGTTCACAATATCTGGCGAAAATGCCTCAATCTCCTTCAACATGAAGCCCGGAAAAAGGCTAGCACTCCTTAGGCACTGATCTTCTGACGGAAGCTTTCGCCTACGCCATTTTTCATATTGATAATTAATTGCATGCCAACACTTCCTTAGTCGCCGCCTACCTAACAAGTCACAGCCCGAGGGTGCATTCCGAGCACAAAGCAAATGGGACTTGACTCCAGCGGCGGTCAAAGCTTCGTGGCTACGACGTGCTGCTATGCCCGCGCCGCCTGCACCTGAGTAGGTGACGTGAATTACTTTCATAATATTTACTTAATCTTTACAGATACTATACCTGCGCACACATAACTTATGATCGTTCCAAACGACTCCGCTTGATATTTTCGCTTGACTGAATCGCCTCTTTTTCAGGTTGCAGCTGCTGATTCTGTAGTAGTTCTGCTTTTTGTAATAATTTAAGCATCCCTGCAGAAACCAATAAGAGGGCTAGCTCCGATTTAAAGTCTCCGTAGAGAAAAATAAAACTGATAGGAAACCAAATCGCTGGAATTCCAAAGTACATAAATACAATCCACATAGGCTTTTCACGATTACGCATACAAAGTCGATAATAACCCACAGCCACTGCTACCGCGAAAATAGTTACAAAGAATAGGCCAATATACCCTACGTGTTTGATCGTCGAAATAGGCCCGCTGTGCAAGTCCCCTGTCACTAGGTAATACTGGGCAAGCTCCTCGGGTGAAAGTCCTCCCACACTCCCCTCCCCAATTTGCATCCGCCTAAGGAGATGAAGTTCGTGAGAAGAATAGCTAAATCCGTCTCCAACCACTTTATTATTGATCATGCCCTTACTAAATAGCGCCTGCTCCCACATTTCGATCCTCCAGTCTGTGCTTTCCTCAGTCTCACGAACCACATGATGATCCCAATCACCCGGTATCACAGTAAGTGCCCGCTGCGCAGAGAGAGGAATGGGCCCGATCGCATGGTGATAGCTGTAGAGTCCCCCAATTGCCGTCATACCAAAAAATACGGCTATAAATCCAAGTTTGAAATTACGGGTAATGAGAATAAACAAACCAATATGAGCGACCCAGTTGATCACAGCCAGCCGGTGCCCGGACATCAATGCCGCACCCAGATGAATGGAGATAGCAGTCAAGGTAATGCCTAAACCCAATACGCTGATTTGCCAAGCATTTGACCTGGCCATCGTGTAAAGCATCCATCTTTTTGCAGGAGGCACGAGAAATCTGAGTCGAGCCACCTCGATCTTATTCGGGTTTGCAGTACTTGACAGGTGAGGAGCAAATCCACTGTAAACAAAATATAGCCGTGATCCGATGCTTACAAAGAAGTAAGCAAGCGCACTACCGATAGCCATAAACAGTGATAGGAAAATCTGAAATACTGGCAGTTTCCGGAGTATATTCAAATTCGGCGTGATCCCAGCCAATACAAGATATGCGCACAAACCGAGTGCTATCTCGAAGTATGGACGCGAACCCACGGTATCAGAGCTCATGGCCGCAATACCCACGGGGTTCAGCAGAAACGTCAGCCCGACCGATGTCAGCACAAGCAGCCCGATAATATCCGTTTTGGTAATCTTGAAACGCGGCTTAATCATGCCGATCGCTACCTGCCCAATAATCACTGTAAACACAAACATCACAGCAAGGTTAGAGACACTAAAAGGCAGAGGCAGCACCAGAATCCGCCCACCAAAAGTAAAAAATATAGGAATCAAGATCCATACGTTTGATTTCAGTGTGGCAATCACGCCTATCATCACGATCGTACCTACGATACCTGCTACTACGGCGTAGTCCTCACTCGCTACGGACTGCCCCAGGACTAAAGCCCCTATAAAAGCCACAATTAATGTGACACCTAAAATTAAAATATTATTAGTATTCATTGTCTCTAAAAATTCGGCAATGATATTCAGAAATGTCTATGCCACTTAATGTTCACTTTATTTTATCAAAAAATGCTGTCCTCCGTTGTTCAACTATTTCTGCGTGAAAAAATGAACGTGCTTCATCGCGGTCGAAGGCCTTCCCCTTCCAGTTATCGGCAAAGGTTATAATGGCTCGCAATGACTCCGTAATCGAAGTTTCACTGTTTGGAATTCTAAGTATCCACGCGGGCATCGCCTCTTCATGAAAAGGCGTTTCATCATAGGATACTATCGTTGGCATCCCGAGTGCTGCGTATTCTCTCACTTTGAGAGGGGAAGCCTCTTCTAGACCCTTCCTATGTAACGCCAGTGTCGCCATACCTACGTCACAAGAGGCTAAAATCATTGGAAGTTCCTCTTTATCTAAAAACGGATGAACTTCTACATTCTCAGGAACTTCCGTTGATGGCCAAACTCCGATCACTACATATTCAATCAATCCGACAGTCTTTCTGGCAAGATCTAACAGCTTGTCCAGTCCATTCCACTCGTAATCAGCCGCTCCAACAAACACGACTTTGGGTAATTTATTGGCAGAGTTCGTTCTGTTTATGTTATCATACTTGGAGAAATCAATACTGTTCCATACTACCGTATGGGGTTTATCACCCATCCACTCCTTATTTTGTTTTTCTATTTCATAACTAACGGAAACATATCCGTCTGCTTCCAACATCGACTTCTTCCACGCTTGTCTGCGCGCATAACTCTCGCGCTCATCAATTTGACCTACACGCAGCAAGCTAACTATCTCGCTTTCGATGGCGGCGTTAAGTTCAATGACGCGCTCAGCCCCAGAGCATTTCCACAGGAAACTCCCCCAATGTCTGCTTCCAGCTCTTGTATAAATGATATCAGGCCTCCAAAAAAAAATTATCCCCGCCCCCTTCAAAAACTGGATAGTTCGCTGTATCTTACGCACCACCAGACAAGTTTTATCAGATGCTAAAGTTAGCCTCCATCCACAAACGTCATCCATGCCCTCCCCATCAACATTTACGAAGGCCAACAACCTAGTATCTACTCCAGCCTCACGCCACGCCAAGATTTGATCTCTCACTTTACGACCAATTCCGTCCATCTGGTTAAGCGATAGCCTGATCACATAAGCTACTTTTAGTTTCCTCTCGTGCATCAATTCAGGCATCTAATATTGACGTATATAGTTCTCTCTCTCCCGAATGAGAAAACCTTTGATTATGCCAGAGTATGGTAAAGTCACCATTATATCTACGGCACGCTTCTTTCAGAGAAACCATCTGATCATACGCCTGCTGTCCGAGCCCGAGTCCCATATATTGCTCGTCAACGACTGTGCAGTCCATCACAATGAGCGGCCTCTCCATGAGGTTCAATGGCCTCCGCTCTACCACATCATAGAGTGTGTATTCGTAGCATGTGCCACAGCGAAAACCTGCATGATCGGCAAACCCCAGAGTTGAATCGTATGCCATTCCCGCATGCTCACAATACCGTGCCGTTTCTGGAGTTTTCCAACGCAGAAAATGCTGCCTACCACCTATCTGTCGGTCGCAACAACCAAACCGATGCAAACAAGCCCTTATCTTATTCACCGCGGCAGCAATTGCCTCTGATGAACGGTAAGTCTCATATCCCGGGTGAACACCAATTTCATGACCACTGTTGAGAATCATTGCCCACTGAGACATTACATTTGAATGGTCAAGATAATTAGCAGGATCAAGTTCGGGGTTTGTTTGTTGTGGAATATAGTAAAACGCACTCTTCAATCCTCGCTTCTCCGACTGATCAAGTATCCAGCGGATCGTGTGATTAGGGTCGGATTCTAGGGAACCAAAACGATATTTCAGATACTTCCAACCCCAGTCAACTGCCGCATCAATTTTGCCGTGTTTGGCTGCTCTCAAACAATTCCATGTCGCGTTTTTCCATGAAACATCCAAGAATTGGTATGGCCAGTCGATATCATGACTCGGCAAGACTCTGAACGACTTCGGCTTTCTCTCAAGATCAGGCCAGACTTGCTGCACACAGTTCCAGAAAATTTCGAGGTATTCATTTACAACAGGCCGATGAAGAATCCCCCACTTGCTTGCAATACTTGCAGATGATGGAAAACGACCATGCATGTCGCGGACATCAACAACTGCTTCTTCATACCTCGATAAAAAGAAAAAGCTGGATCCAAAAATATCCAACCCAAGTTCACCCGTTCCACAATCCAACTTCCACCATGATCCATCAGCATTCTGAGCTCCAAAAAAAACCGGGATTTTTTCTTCGCTTAACACATTGACTACCTGTTGATCATCGCACCATAGTTCGTTATTAGGCAAAGTCTCTTTTGACAGCCAGCACTCCTCGGCCGAAGAGAAAAATACTTCAGCAATTTTTAATACCCCCTTTTGCCCTGGAATAACGAGTTCACTATGAGCAAGATCAGTCACCTCTTCAATTTCCACATCCCATCCTAGAAACTCCTCTAGTAGAATATGTGCAATATATTTTTTTTCTGCCAAACACGCCCTAGAAACTCGAAAAGTCACCCTAAAGTCAATCTTTCTATCATATTCTTCATGCATATTATATAGGTAAATCTGAATGTCCTGATATGGTATACCCATATCGCTGCATCAACTCGCCAGCATGTTTATACAAGATATCACATTGCTCACTGTCCCACTCCCCGACTTCTGGGAATTCGCCTCTCTGCTGATGATTCAATTTTTTTCCTAATACACTCTCCACAAGCCGAGATTGTGGCTGTCCAATACCTAACATTTTATAGAATCTGCTCAATTCTGGAATAGACCCCGAAAACACGTCCTCGCTCTTGAGGACAATGCCTTCATTTTCCGGTAGAGACACCATAAACGACTCTATCCAACGATTAGTTTCAGCCCAAAGCCATACATTTTTCTCAAACATTGACCACTTATTCCATTCTCTGTACGCTTCACCAGAAATCGGCTTGATGCGCCAGTGATCATTTTCATGCCCTCCGTACCACTTTCGTCTCATTCCGCTTCTCACCACTGACCCAGGGTGCCTGACCACATGAATAAAACGGCTACTTGTAAAAGAAGATTTCAACAGCTTGGCCAAGAAAGTAACTTGAGGACTAGATTCCAAGTATGTGCTATATGGTGATTCTGTGCTGAAATCACGACATGCTAGGAGAGCTTCTTTTAAAACCCTCGAACAACTTGTATCTTGCTCTCGTTTATATGCTTCTGCAGAAAGTCCATATAGTAACGGCTTTGGTTCATGTTGACCATCAACCTCTTCAAGTAGTCTTCCCAAAGAAGCAAGAGTTTGTGACCCAACCCTGCCTGTCGAAAGACACCAGATATAACGTTCGAATTCCTTCGGCTCACCAGAACGCCCCAATAATAGCCTACGAGTCTCTTCGAAAATATACCTCGGAGGGTTATCCCATAATTTTTTTACTATCGTGTTGAACGTCATTTTTGTTGACTATTGTTGATATAGAAACCTCAAGCTCCCATTTAAATCGTTTTGACAGGTTTGTAACACAGATTTTAACCTAGGTTTTTGGTTTAATAAGTCGTCCGTTGATACCTCCATACTGTTTTCGCCTATTAAGATCATTGTATCTATCCTTGTCTCTATACTTAACTACTTTTGCCGGATTCCCCACAGCAATGGATAGCGGCGGCAGGTTTCTGCTTACAACCGCACCCATTCCTATAATTGCCCCCTCGCCAATCTTCACACCTGGGACGATGCACACATTCATCCCGATCCATACATTCGGCCCTATAACCACCTCCCTTTTCACTATGCTTTCATCATACGGCAAGGCCCTATCTTCATATTGGTGGTTTGCAGAATAACACACAAAATTACGGCTAATATGCGTATTGTCACCAATTTCAACTCCCCCTCGAGAATCAATATAGTAGTTGTTCCCAATATGAACGTTTTTCCCAATGTTTAAGGTGCTTGGCATCGTGATGACTCCATATCCATTGATTCTCAATCCTTCCCCACTTGATGTTCTACGAGCAACACGTCCACTTGCTCGTTTAATTTTTGCTAATTTGATAGCTTGCGATAGACGTGTTTTGCACCGCCCTAAATACTCTCTTAATTTCATACTCAACTGCCGTATCTCTTATATTAGTGGTGTCATACACAGAAGCCTGCTTCTTCTCATGACAAGATCTTTTCAACTACTCACTTAGATTTGAGAAGTGTGGATCTTCACTACTTAGTGCTCGTCTTTTTGCTAGACTATACAGGTTTACGCAAACGCTTCATCAGAAAGCAGGCGTCTCGCTATATTTAAAGAAAGCATCGTTTTGCCATCACTACCTCATGAGTTTTTCTTCAGCAAGGCATATATTTCGTGGATATTGATCACACCAGACAGCTTTCCCAGCCCCATATATACAATACCATACACACACCCTGCGACCAGAAGAATTAAGCTAGAAGACCAATCGGGGAGTAATACTACCCCTGCCCATGTCACAGCCGAAGAAACAGACGCAACTAGCGCAATAGAAATTAATTTTCTCGTATTAAACAATTCAATTACCCGCACTTCCATCTGTTGTTTTGCATGGCATATGCAATAAGGGTATGCAAAGAGAATGATTGCTAATACCGTACCCACTGCTGCACCCCAAGGGCCTAACGACCATACACAAATCAGCGTCAGCACACCGTTGGCCAAAACATTAAGCAATGCCCTTTTCAGAATTAGACCTGATTTGTTAACCGCCTGAAACAACGCGCCGAAAAAGACAATTCTCAGTGGCAGTGCACACAAATAGACTCTAAACGGCAGGGAGCTTTCAACATATGTATCAGAATAAATAAAAGTCATTAATTCTGGTGCCACCACCATCAGAAATGCTGCTGCTGGAAAAATGATGAGAGCGGATTTTACGGCAGCCCGTTTCCATAGGTCCAGAGCTTCCATCTTGTTACCCTCCTTGCAGGCTTTCACCATGTCCGGCAGAATCACAGCAGAAGCAGCTCCGGTAATCATGCCAATCAAAGGCACTTCCATGGCTCCATTAACGTAAACCGCAAAATCTTCAGGTGTGGTCATTGTTGCAACGATGACTTTATCCAGATTCAGATTGAACTGCCCCACCATCAGTCCGACCCCAAGAGGCAGGCTGTATTTGAAAATTTCTTTTAAGCGAACGGGTTCGGTACCGGGGACTGGCTCACCTGCAATTTTCCACATCACCCATATGGCCGGCATAAAGATCAATAAGGCGTGAATCAGATTTGCCTTAATCGCCGTATCGTGAGAGGCACTAAACGTCATCCAGATATAAAGGATCACCACAAGGGCCACCGATGAGATGATGTTATAGAGAGCTACAACCTTGACTTTTCCACAAGCGACAAGGCAGTTGGTCAGCAGGCTCACAGGCAGCATCATCGCTGCATAGGGGGCGAAAAGTTTTAGCGCCGCCGCTAGATCTGGGTTATTGAATCTCTGTGCTAGAACATGGTTTCCACCACAGAATAGAAAAATTGAAAATACAAGGCCTACAGCAAATAGTATACCTATAATTTTAAACAGAACCTTTCTTTTCTGTTCCTCGTGTTGCGGCAGAAAATATAAGAGGGCCTGTGGCAGACCTAACATCAATACAGGTGCTACGAACCGATATGATAGTAACGTCTGTCTGTAAGTTGCGTAATCAGCTTTCGAAAGCTCACGCGAAAGGTAAGCCCCAATGATAATAGCGGAGAAGGCAGTGATTCCTTGTCCGAAGACAAGGATACCCGCTTTGATAGTTCTTGAAGCCACTTTACAAAAGAGATCACCGTGTGGAAATATTACACGTCATCGATGTGCAGCAGGGTGCCTATATTAAACCCCCTTAAATGCAGAGCATACCTGCTCTATCTCCTCATCAGTTAGATAAGGATTCATCGGTAAACTCAAACACTGCGATGAGATTTTTTCGGTCACAGGAAAGTCCCCCTGCTGGTGGCCAAGGTTGTCGAATACCGGCTGAAGATGAAGGGGGACAGCATAATAGCTCACCGAGGGTACATCAGATGCTGCTAGTGCAGCACTCACTGCGGCAGGATCTTTCGTTAAAACTGTATATTGAGCATACACCGAGGTGTTGCCCACACCAGTCTGAGGCAGTACCACCTTGTCCGTTTGCTTCGAGATATTTTCGTTATACACAGCCGCCACATGTTGGCGTTTCTTTACTTCATCATCAAATATAGCTAGTTTTTCCAAGATGATTGCTGCTTGAATTGTGTCGAGTCGACCATTGAGCCCCAGTATTGGGTGATGATGCTTCTTCGCTTGCCCGTGGGAGCGAATCTGACGCATCGTAGCAGCAATGTCATCATCATCGGTAAATAGAGCTCCACCGTCACCATATCCTCCAAGCGGCTTAGATGGGAAAAACGAGGTGCTTCCTATAGTAGATAACGAACATGATTTCTCACAGTGATGATTGGCACCAAATGATTGTGCCGCATCTTCAATAACTGGTAGGTTGTGGCGTTGTGCTATCTCGTTAATCGCCGTCATATCGGCTGTCTGCCCATAAATCCCGACTGGCATGATAGCCTTAGTTTTGTCAGTGATCGCCGCCTCAACGAGAGCTGGATCCATGTTGTATGTCGTTTCATCGACATCAACGAATACTGGTATAGCCCCGATAAGCGCAATCATTTCCGCGGTAGAAATCCAAGTGTAAGGCACAGTAATTACTTCGTCCCCTGGCTCGATGCCCAGTGCCATTAGGGCAATGAGTAAGGTGTCGGTTCCTGAGGACGCACCGA
>Ga0222717_10001111_pt1 | contig 22396 bp, 44 predicted proteins | sample C33_18DmetaG_FD_165053 | JGI IMG/M metagenome (GOLD analysis project Ga0222717, IMG submission 165053) | Estuarine water microbial communities from San Francisco Bay, California, United States - C33_18D | ecosystem: Environmental > Aquatic > Marine > Unclassified | place: USA: California... | reverse complement strand
TCGTTAGTGTCATCAATCTTACTAAATAACTTAGCTATCTGACCAGAATGTTTGTCTAATTGTAACTGTATTCTATTATCTTCAATCACTTTTTAAACCCCTTTTTCATTTTTGCATAGGCTTTTTTGCTAATAGTAGATTTTTTTTTACTTCTACTTGTACCAGCTTTTTTTCTAGCATTAATGTTTGCGTATAGTCCTCGTTTAGCCATTACCATTTCACCTTGTTAGACCAAAAAGCAGCACTCATTTTGCCTTTTGCTATGTTTTTACCATGTCTAGCTTTAAATGATTTAGACCTAGCTGTACTTTTTCTATCACCAGTAACACCTTGTTGTCCAAATCTTATAGTCTTAACTTTACCACCTTCTTTAGCTACTACTACATGACTTTTAGTTTTGTGATTAGGTGTACGCTTTGGTTTATTAAACCCAGATACACCTGCCCTAGCTAATCTTGAATCTTTAGCCATTACTTCTTACCTTTCCTCATTGGTGCTTTTCTTTTAGCAGTTTTTTTCATAGGTGGTCTACCTCTTTTGCTTCCGTATGTTCCTTTTCCGTATGGCATATAATCTCCTAATTTGCTAGTGGGTTATCTAAAGACTCTTGTATTCTTTTTTCCATATCTACTTTAGTCTTTTCTACTTTTACTTCAAATCTATCTAGCTTTGTATCGTAGCTAGTAAGTTTTGTATCTACTGACTGTAGTTTACCATCAACTTTTGACTCTAAGTTCCATTGTGCATTACGCAAATCGGTCATATCTTTCTTTAATTCTATCTTAATTGCGTTAGCATGTTCTTCTATTCTTATAACATCTGCTGAAGTCTTTGACATCTGTCCAGCTATAGCGTCTAAGTCCAAATTTGCGATTCCTTCGACTTTCTGGTACATAAGAAAGCCACCGTACAGCGTACCAACAATCGTTGAAATAAAGGCTAATGCTCCAACTATACTAGCACCACTTAATTTTATACCAAAAATCCTTAACTTTCTATCTTTAAGTCCTTCGCCTTGCCTTACAATGTCCTCTAAGTCTGCCATTAGTTATTAAATGCACCTTCATTTTGTATCATTTTTAGGTATTCTATCTCTTGTTTGAGTCTTTCTACCTCTAATCTTCTGCGTTGTAACTCTAATTGGTACAAAGTATTGCAGTTTATTCTTTCTTTTGGGCCATCTAAAGGAATAATTATCCTAGCATATAATCCAATATCCTTAGTTTGTGGGTTTAAATCACTAGCTTTTCCTATAATTGGAACAACAGCATTGTTAATTACACCTGTCATTCCTACTTCAAAGTTAGTACTACCACCTATAGCGTTCTTACAATCTAAATCACCTGCTCTAATACTATCTGAACCACTTACTGAACTAATACTTGGTAATGAAAAACTCATTGAGTTGCTGTCTGCTATTGTTTGTGTCGCTAACAACAGCAAAATTAATACCCGTTTCACTTAAACCTCGAACATATCCTAGACTCTACAATAGGTTTAAAGTCATCATTGCCTCTAAGTTTTGATGTAGTACACACATATTCTGCTTTTTTAACATTGTCATCATTTATGTATATATCAAACTTTACATGACTTAAGTACTTAATTCTAAGTATTTTATATCTAGTTACAAAAGGTATCGGTTTAAATTCTTTATCAAAAACCCCTATCTGATACCATTGTACATCTGCTCTTTTATTAAACACTTTCATTGTAGTCATTTTAGCAGTTGGTATAAAAGACATTTTCCACTTAGGGTAAGTGGGTGTCATATCATGTGCTGCTACACTACCACATAGCAACAACCACAGTATTACTGGGCGATACATTCTGCTACTACAACTGCCGAATATGAACCACCAGGAAATGCTTTCTGTGAACCACCACCGTAGGTAGCAACTGAAGTAACATTAAACCAAGTTGCCCCTGCTAGTGTTAAATTATAAATTCGCATTGCACCGCCATCTGCTGTTGTACTGGCTGCTTGATAACCACTCATATCAGAAACACTTCCAGAAGCATATGCAACTGTTCCTGTCCATGTAACAGAGTCACCTAAACTTGGACTTGAACTAAAAGAAGTAGGGTAACTTATTTGTGCTTTGTAAGCATTAGCGAGAGATGTATCAACACGAATAACAGGTACTTGACCATCACTTGCAGGTAAGGTCGTAAGCGTATACGCATTAGGGTTTCCGTAATAACCAACAGTATCAGTATTAACTGTACATCTTGATTCTACATTGCCATTAATATTAGTATTAGCCTCTACTTTTTTTGCAAATAAAGAACACCCAGTTAGTCCTACGATTAAAAATAAAGTTATTAATTTGTTCATTTATACTGCTCCTGTATCATTTCGTTGTGTAACTGCTCTTGTGTTAAACTTCTAAATACTAACCTATTATCCACTATATCCTTGTCTTGTAGTACAATTGTATCTCTATAAGTTGTACTAGGTATGTTAGCAGTATAGTAAGAATTTATATTAGCTACTAAGTTCATTGCTTTTAAAATAGCTGCTTGACTTGACGCGTTTGCTATTGTCAAAGCATTTCCAGTAGAGGCTAATGCAATTTCTAATCGCTCTTTTTCTTCATCTTCTTCTTCTGTTTCTCTTTCTTCTTCTTCTTTATCCAGAAGTTTATCATCCGACTTCTCTGTTGCCTGTTCAACAAACTCATCGTCTAAGGCATCATATATTTCTATAACTGGTATAACTGGTAAGGGCGGTATGTAATTTGGGCAACTTTCATCATTTTGTGCATTCCTACATAAATCCCATCTGTACATATAAAGTATGGTTACATCTTCAATACTGCCTGTGCCTGTACCTCTAATCCTACCATCACCAAACTGCTCTATTGGTGTGTAAGGCAAGGGTATAACATTCTGTATTGTACCGCCATACTGACCATCCCAATCATGCTCTTCTTGAAACACATAACCACCACCAACTTTGTCGCTTTCTATTGTTACTGTAAAGTCATCGACTACATTCTTAACTGTTGTGTAGTTGTAAAGCACACCACTTATATCTAAACCTTCTTCAACGCTGACACCTAAAGTGCCTGTATTCATCTTCCAAGTATTGCCATATATAGCAGCATTACTTGTATAGCCAAAGTCGTAACTAAAAGAATATAAAGGCAGCAGCAACAGTACCCATAATGCTAAGAGCCTTGTCACGTTTTTCTTGTAAAGTTGCTTCATTTATTTCCTTTGGCATTGGTATTTCATCTGTCTTAACTGCCCATGCTCTTTTTGCTTGGTCGCCTATTAAACCATCTATAGGGCAAGGCGTTCCAGCCGACATCATTGCTGCCCAAACATCTGGGTCTTGACACATCACACTAACTGCTGCGACTTTCATTCCAAACATATACAACTTTTGTGCTTTTTTTAACCTTAAACAATTTTCTTCTGTGTATGTCGTACCTACTGACAATCCTAGTATCTGTGTCTGTACTGAACCACTAGAAGAAATCGTACATAAATCTGAGTTATTACCACTTCCAAACTGAGGCGCTATTGCACTTGGCGGTGGACTTATTACTTCTGTCTTTTGACTACCTGTCGTTGTAACAACACTTGTTGAATCTGTAACGATAGGGTCAGCAGCTATAGCTGAAAACGATACTATCCAAAATGCTACAACTATAAACCCAGCTATTACATTGTTACGCAGTCTATTAGTCATCTAAAATTTGCTCCTGTAACCCAAGTAATTAATGATTTTCTAATACCTTTTGTAACTGGAGTTACTCTATGTCTTATAAAAGAAGGAAAAACTATAACAGTACCTTTTTGATTTACATATTTTTTAAAATCATTAGCCAACTTAACGCCATATGTGTGTACATCTAATTCTAATTGTCCGCCTTCATAATCGGTTGGGTCTGATAATTGCAAAACAATTGAAAGTTTTCGTTGAGTAAAGTTATTATTAAAAAAGTTAGTATCAATATGCCAATCATATTTTCCTTTATCATTTTCATTGTAAACGCTATATTGTATATGTTCTGTATTGTTTATATCAAAACCAAAATGTTCATCGTTTACTTGTGTAGCAATGTTGTACATTAGTTTATTTAAAGGAATGTTTTTATCTTTAAAAAACGCAATCTGTGACTTTCTAAATACCTCATTAGGTTTGTCTTCATAACCAATAAGTCCTTCTTCTAATGTTAACTTGTTACATTCTGTAATAATTGTTTCAAGCATTGTATTACTACTAAATGAAGAAATATTGTTTACATAAAAAAGACTATTCATATTCTATTAAGACTGAAAAGGTATTCCTTTTTTACTGCTTACTAATTCATTAAATTGTTTTTGTCCTTTAACAGTTTCATTCCTAAAACTTTCTACAGCAGCACCAGTTTGTCGATTAGTGTTTGCCATTTCAATTTGTAATGTAGGCATCCAACTTATAGCACAAGACCAATCATCTACTGTATCACCCGTGTTAGGGTCTGTACCTACTACTTTTGTGTACCACATACATCTGTAGATTTTATTATTTCTTATTTCTTCACATTCACTTCCAAGAGGGCAAGTAAATTCAACTTCTAAATCTTTTTTACCTTTCGGCATAAATCTCCTTGTAGGAGTCTAATAGACTTTATCTACTGTTATTTACGGTTTAGGATGTGCTGCTTTAACCGCAGCTATACCATCTTTCCAAGTGGTAGTTCCATTAACTGCATCTTTATATTGTTGGTCTAATTGGTCGCCAACTGAAGCATAGCTAGTTGTTTCATCGTATTGTCTTTTCCAGCCATATGTTGCGTGTAATGCAGTTTGTTCATCTTCTGCTAATTTATCTGCTGCTGCTTTATCTGATATTACTTTTGCTGCTGCTGTTTCATTAGCTGTTTTTTTAGTCGCGTGGTCATCTGTTATTGTTGAGTATGCTGATATACTGTCTATTGTTGCATTAGCAGTACCATCATTATGTTCAATCCATCCTGCTGAACCATCCCATTGAATTGCGTGTACGTTTGCAGGTAAAACAACAGCATCTAGGATTAACCCAACACCATCTACGCTTACAAACTTATCGTCTTTAATTATTGTTAATGTTGCCATATTATCTCCTATGCGTCTTTACTACAAATGATTACATCAATGTATTGTGGTGTTGTTATTGAGCCAGATAAACTGTGTGAGTGAGAATTACCACTACCCGTAGAACTTGTACTTCCAGAACTTCCGCCTGACACAATTTGATATGATACTGGCCAAAGTGCATAATTTCCTGGATTTGAAACAGTTAAACCAGTTATAACACCACTGTGGTTGTGAGAAGCTAATTCAGCAGTTGATAGTGTATGTGCGCCTGCTGATAAACTATGAGCAGGAGCTGAAGTTGCTGCCGAACCGCCTGTACCACCACCAGTTCCTGATACTACTCTTAATACTTTATCATTCTGTGTTGTTACTTTAGTCCAACCTGTAGGTGCGTTAGCTTGAAAGAAAGCCATAACAGAACCATTAGGTATGTAATCTTCTCCTTCAGGTACTTCTGCCCAAGTCAATCCACCAGTATTACCTGATTGTTTTTGTAAGAAATATCCATTTGTACCTGCGTTTGAAATTTTTAGATTAGCCTCATCTACTACATCATCTGCAATAGTAAGGGCTGTTGCTCCTGTAACCTCTCCACTATGTGTAGCATTAGTAACTTTAGCTGTATTAGCAGCAATTTCAGTATTAATTGAGTTAGCTAGTTTGTCTGCTGTTACTTGGTCATCACCAATGTGAGCAGTATCTATACTAGCGTCTACATAATGTTCAGAATTAATTGAATCATCTGCTATCTTTGTACCATCTACACAATCTGCTGATAAGTGTGCTAAGTCAATAGAACCATCAGCATAATGTTGACTGTCAATAACATCATTAGTAATCGCTGCACCTGCAATAGCACCGCCAGTAATATTAACATCTGTCTTACTAGCTGCTTCTAAAGTAGCTGCTGTAACACGCAATTGAAAGTTGTCACCAGAGTCAAAGGCTTGTGCTGATGTACCATCTTGCGCCCTTGTTACTGTAAGTGATGTAGTTCCTGCTGTTACTTTAACTACTTCAATCTTTGTATTATTAGTATTTGCAATTGTAGCAAAATAGTATTCACCACTTCCTATACTTGGAAAACCACTAGCACTAGCAATAGGTACTGTAGTTGTTGAGTTATTAATACCTGAACTTAAAGTAGTTGAGGCATTGTTTGAATAAATTACAGGCATTGTCTAACCTCCTAAGAAATTGTAACAGTCCAAGTGATTGTTAAAACATCACTCGCACCTTTATTAACCGCACTAAATACTGTTCTTGCCATCATAGTACCACTAGATGAAGCTGAAAACAAACCTGCTTCTGTTAATGAACCAGTACCATCACCTGCGTTCCAAACTGCTGTATGTACTACAGTATTAGTTGAAGGCGCACCACCAGATACAGACAAAGCATTTCTATCTGTTTCTGTTTCTAATGTAGTATCACCTGCTGCTACTGCTGTTGTTCCAGTACCGACAGCCATATGTGTCATTTTTGCACCTGCATCTGTAATTAATGCAGCTATATTATTTTTTCCAGCAGTCACGATAGTGTTAGGTATATCTCTAACAACTTCTCCGTTCTTCTGGATAGTTACTTGTCCAGTAACTTTAAAGTTTTCGTTTAACATCTTTACTCCTTTAACTATTATATTGAGATAAGTTCATAGCACTAGAGTTAAACACACTTCCAATTTGGAATGAAAACCCAATGCTGTCACTAACACTAACAGAATCACCTACTGACTTACTTGCGTGTAAGGAAACTGAATCGGACATTGTTACTGAGTCTGTATAAAACTCTTGGTCATATCCAATACCATTAAACAAACAGAAATTAAAACTAAAGTTATTAAACTGCGTGTTTAAACTTTGCATATCTAGTCCAACACTATCAGACATAGATATAGAATCTGTACTACTCGGCTGTGCGTGTTTAGATACACCATCTGTATCTGCAACAGTCGTACTAGAAATTAAAACTTTTGCATCATTAAGCGATACAGTATCAGAAGTTGTAAGTGTATCTGCAAAATTTCTATTATATGTAATTAATATAACATCTGATAAAGTAATACCATCAGTTAACCATACTTCATCTATAAATCTTCTGCGTTTCCAATTAGCTGCTCTTTTTACAATTGTCCAATGAGCTTTTTTGACAGGAGGAAATCTTCTTACAATGCTCCTAATCTTACCTCTTCGGTCAATACGAGTCTTTTTAGCCATTATGCTCTAAACAGGATTCGTCTTTTACCAATAGCTTGTCTTGAAGCTAAATCTTTTAACTCTTCTTTAAGTTGTTCAGCCATTGGCGAGAAACTTCTAATAACCCTAGCATCTTTTCCTTTACTGAGTTTGCCAGATGGCGTACCCTCATACGAGCCACCTTTACCTCCAGAACGAGAGTCGCTTGGAGTTTTTGTAGTTGTGTGTTTATATTCATATGTACCTGCTTCTTTCTTTCCTTGTTCGTTATTTGATTTTAGAGTACTACTACCGTATTTAGGTGCTTTACCTTCACCCGAAACAGAGTCTAACTCTTCTTTGGGATTCATTAAATCATCTAACATTGCCATAAGATTGTCTATTTCATCTACAGGTTGTGGTTCATCAGCAAAATGTAAAGCGTTATGTTCTTTAAAATGCTCTAAGTCCATACCTTCTGTAGGATATTTAGCATAACATTCATCGAGTAACCTTGACCAGATTTCTCTTATTTTAGCTTTAAACCTTTCTAGTTCAAGGTTTTCTACTGTGTCATGTTCGCATGTATCGTCAAATATGTCCATTAAATTTATCCTTGCTTAATCTTTTTTTCTCTCTTTGGTTAAACCTAGTGCTATCATAACCAAAACTAGGTCTTAAATCGTTAATTGAAAATATTCGTTCTGCATGTTTACTACATATAGGACAATTTATTCCTTTTTGCATTGCATCATAAGAAGTCAATGTTTCGCTAACATGGTTGTTTTCACATTTAAAATCGTAGAAAGGCATGTAAACTCCTAATTAATTCAGAATAACCCCCTCGTGAGAAGGGGTTACAACTTAATTAACTATTAAGTTCCTGGAACTACAAACGCAACACCAGCATCGTTACGAAGTTCTGCAACTCCATAAATAGTATCAGAGGTGAACAAGTCGCCTAAGTACTCCTGCTTATATTGTGTCTGACTTCTGACGCCCACTTGTTCAGCAAGTACTAGAGCATCTTTGTGCATTAATACACCTACTCTATCAGCACCAGAGTTACCTGAAGCTGAAGGACAATTAGATGAGATAAAGATATCAACACCATAAATTTGTCCAATCTTGCCAGTTTTGATAGCATCACCAGAACCAATGAACTGCTGCTCTGTGAATCTGCTGATTCCTAGCATGTCATTAGCACAGATTGGTGGAACTACCATTACACGCCCATCCATCGGTACATCTGCATCATCAAGAGTTAAGAGCATTCTACGAATACCTGCATCTGTAATGTCAGCAGCGTTTGATGAATTACCTGTGTAGTCAGTAGAACCATTAGAACCGATTACTGCTTTCTCGAAAGAAGCTGCACCAGAACCACCTACTGTACCACCTTGTAAACCCTCTGTAAGGGCAAACAAGTCAGTATCTACTTGCTTAGCAAGAGCATAACCTGCGTCATCCGTGTAGAATTTACGCATTGATGCTAGTGCTTGTACTTCAGCAATATCTTCGATTAGCTTTGAATACTCATAATGTTTATCAACGGACACTGTTACTTTCGTATTAGTAGCTGCTGATAATGTTACTTGTGTGTTTGCTGCTTTTGCACTTGCACTACCTCTTGCTGGAACTGGGATATAAATAGTGTCACCCTTCTTTCCTTTGTGAGATAGTTTAGTTACTAAATTAGCAACCACTAAATTTGACTTATACGCACCAATAACTTCATCGCTCCATAGTTCGGGGATAAAGTTATTAGCTACGGAAGTCGTTACTTGGTTTGAACCTAAAGCCATTTTACTTCTCCATTAAATGATTATTTAACCCTACCTTCTGCATACGCTTCCTGAATTTCATCAGCAAGTGAAGCATAACGATTCGGGTCTGTAATTTGCAAGTTGATTAAATCAGACCTGCGGTACATTTTCTTGCCACCGACAGATTGTGTGGAACGAGTTTCAGATACAGTTTGTCGTAATGCTTTATCAACTTTAGCCTTTTCTTTCTTTTGTACTTCTTGTGTTTTTTGTACCATATTTATTTTATCGTACATATCAAAAAGTTCAATAGCAAAGTCTGGTCTAAAGTCAGTATCAGCTTTACGGAAAATATCTTTCCTCACTTCACTAGCACCTACCCAATCTTGGAAATTCTTGTCTGCAACACGAGTTTCCCAGTCTGGATATGCCTTTTCAAGAACATTCAACTGCTGTTGTTGTTGTTGTTCGGCTTGTACTTTTCTTGCAGCTAAAACATCTGGATGATTTTCTATAGCTGAGTTGACTGCTTTTGCAGGGTCATCATAAAAAACATCTTCAAAACTAGGTGCATCTTCTTGTGGCGTTTCTATAGTAGTTTGTGCTTTGTTTTGCGCCTCAAGTAAACTTTGGATTAACTTCCGTTGTTCACCAACCTCTGTTCCTTGTTTACCTAATAGCTGTTCGCTATTTTGGTGCATCTCAATTACCTCTCCAAGAGTTTTTCCCGAATATTTAGCAGGTATTTCGACTTCTGTGGTTTCTTCAACTACATTACCCTCTGGTTCTGCTGTTGCTTGTACCTCAACTGCCTCTTCTACTACTGCTTGTTCTACAGGTGCTCCTGTTTCTGGTGTACCATCTACTACTATACTCATTTTTTCTCCGCCCCTGTGGGGTTATGAAGTTTAATTATGTTGGATTTCCATCTTGGAGTTCTTCCAACGCTATTGTAGTTGCTGTTTCTAAACTTAATATAAAGTTTATAACTCGCAACTGACCCTTGACTGCCCAAAGGTCTTGCTCAGAATTAATATTATCTACATTAGTAATATTAGATTCTAAATTTGATATATCTTCTTTTAAATCTAACCAACCACTTGTTTCCATCATAGACATTCTGTCCATCAAGAATTGTTCATCTGTTTTCATTGGACTCTTTGACTAATAACAGATTTAGTTCCTTCTGCTCTAGCTTTGGCTAGGTTTAAAATTGTTTCAGATTTAAGATGTTCTACTTCTGGTACATTTCTAGCAGTTTCAGACTGCTGTCTTTGAACATCTGCACTCATTTTAGCAATTTGTGTCTGTTCTTTAACCATATCCATTTCAGTAGGCTGTAATGAACCAGCTTGTGCTTGATGTAACAATGCTCTTGCTTGTTCTTCTTGTGCCTCTGCGTTTGTTTTGTTAATATCAGCTTGTGCTTGTTGGACTTGTAGTTGTATTCCCATCTGTTGCATCTCTGCCATCTGTGGGTCTACTTGTTCGCCCTGTTGCAAACCAGCAACAATAGCATCTCTATTATGTATGCTAGAATTTTGCATCATTGCAAGTAATATAACATTAAATGCAGGTGAATCTTTAGGTATAGCTTGTAACATTTGTACCATTTGTTGCATTTCTAGTTCTTTGGCCATAATACCCATAGTAGAGTAAGGCACAAACTTGTAATCTGTTACAGGATATCTATCAACATCAAACTGAATCTTGCGATACATAGATTTATTAATCATAGGTATCAAAAATGTATTTTGGAAGTTCATAAGTGTACGTTTTTGACGCTTAATTGACGCTGATTGCATCATTGACATACCACTTGCAGTATCAGAATTGACTGCCATGTCTGAACTACCTGTTCCCATTTGTATCATGTTCTGTAAACTAGCAACTTGATTAAATGTAGATGGGTCTGTTTGCCCCATATCCAAAGGCATAATAGCTTCTCTAGGATTACCATTAGTAAGTAGCGTTTTACCTGTACGAACCTCAAATTTAGTGCCTCGTGGTAGGCGTGTTGCGTCAGCAGCCATCATTGGTGTAGTTGTCATAGCTAATGAATCAATTCTTGCTCTCATTTCAGCGTCTAAAGCCTTTTGTGGGTTATAGCCTTTTTCACAAACACCTCTGCCCCAGAAAGAATTAGGCACAATGTCGTGTTGGTATGAAATAAAAGGTCTATCTTCCATCATAAAAGCGTTTTCTTCTACACGCAAAATGTATTCGTCATTACATATAGTAACAACTGCTTCTACTAAAATATCTTTTGTATTATATTCAAAATCATCCTTGTCAGCCTTAGGTTTAATAAATCTTTTTGGTATTAATCCCCAATACTCTGTAATTTTTACATTATCTGACTCATCAGCTTGTTTGCTTTCGCCATTAAAACCCATATTAACGGTAGCATAGTCACCATCAAGAGGTACATCACGATAAATACCAGATTGTATACCTTGTACTACATGATATCTAGGTTTAATTACTTCGTGGGCAACGCCTAATGCTTCATTTATAGAGTTTGCAGCAGGGTCAATAAGAAATTCACTAGGAGAAATAGGTTCAACTTTAACATCTATAGAAGCATATTCAGTAATACCTCTAGTTCCAGTCATTGAACCCTCAACAGGCTGTTCTGCTGGTGCTCTTTCTACTGTTTGGTTAACAACAATCTTTGCAATACCAGTTCCATAAATAGCACCATTCAAAAATACTTCTGATATAGCATCTTTACAGCCAGTTTTCTCTAAATCTTCTTGTAATAAATTTCTGATATATTCTGCTTCTGAATTATCAGCGTCAAGCATGTCATCTTGTATGTCGAACCAACGCCCTCTGCCAAATGTTGCTTCCTCGAGTTCAGCTACAGATGATTCTACTGCTTGTTGTAGTGCAGGTGATATAATTCTTGAGCGTTCTGCTGTTCTTGTTCTATCCTGCTCTGACCAAATACCTCTCCACAGACGATAATATTCATCCCACTTAGATGAATAGTTTTGCTCTCTATGGTTTCGCCATCCATCTAGTCTATACATCAACCAACTAGCTAGGGCTTGGTATTGTTGTTCTTTCTTGTCAAGCATAAAAGTTTATTCCTAAGAAATTGTTGCGATTATAACACAAAAGACAGTTTTAATGTATGCTGTCACTCAATTCTTCTATTTCAATGTGACCATCCATAATCATCTTACATATAGATAAGTCTACTTTTTCATCATCGGGTATTAAAGTAGGGTCTATGTCATTAGCAAAATTTGCAATAATAGATAACGCTGCAACATACCTTAACTTTAAGGTAGACTCATCAGCACTAAATTCTAATACATCTTCATAATCTTTATCGTTTAAATCTTCAATATCCTGCAATATCATCTACTGGACTCCATTCTTCCTCTAGTTCTATTGTGTGGGCGAAGTCACTTACGCTCACTTGGTCTATATACGCTAACGAGTCGAGTAAATCGTCATGTGCCATCTTGTTTGGAAAATCTAACATTTGGTTTTTAAACGCCCTCCAGTCTTTATCTGGATTAAATGTTATCTGACCATGTTCCATTCTACCTTGTAGCGACCATGTTATTCTATCTATTTTCTTTTTACCACCGTGACGCAACTCTACGAGCGACAGCCACTTGTTTTCTGTCCTCATTTCATCTTCCAAATAAGGTAATATAGCATTACGCAATGCTCCAGTTTCTATACCTACAGAACTACATTCAACCCTAACCGCAGCACCAAGAATTTTTTTAGCCGTTTCTTTAATGTTCCAGCGACCATGTATAATGTCTTTAACCCACCACTTATCACGGTCTATTTTTACTACAGCAATAGATGTTTCGTCTAGTCGAGAGCGTTTAAGATTGCGTTCTTTCTCACTATCCTCGTAACCTGCTGGGTCAACAGCTATACAGTAGTTACCCTCTTCTGGTTCTTCATCTTCTGTAAACCACTCTTCTTTAAATATACCACCACTAAAAGTTTCAAATGACGCTTCAAACTCTTGCCTAAAAGACATAGACGACATTGACTTACTCGCAGCCTCTATCTCTTCTTGGGGTAAAAAAGGATTATCAACAGAGGTGAATTGGAACGCATCCCAGTTTTCTTCATCTTCTATTGCGTCTTGATACAAATCAAAGAAATGATTTTTACCAGCAGGTGTACCTATAAATAAGGCTCTACCTTTTACATCAGCAAGTGTAGGTCGTATGATTTGTTCCCATACAATAGGTTTCATACTGGCGTACTCATCAAGCACGACATATGACAAACCCACGCCCCTCAAGGTTTCTGGTCGGTCACTGCCTTTTAAATATATTTTCCTACCATTTATCAGAGTAAGAACTGCGGTGTTCTCGTATGCTTGTACTATTAAATCTCTTCCTAGTTCTTTCAGCATAGACCACATAATGTCTTTGGCTTGTTGAAAGGTCGGTGCTATATAGAATACATCTTTAGATTCTGACTGTATAGCATTTATGAGTAATAACCAAGCAGATAGGTAGGACTTTCCAAATCGCCTTCCAGCAGCGACTATCTTGAATCTTTTGTTGGATTGGAATATTTGCAGTTGAGCAGGGTGTAAATTAATGTCTAATTCAGCCAAACTTTTCTGCCATTGGTGTTGAGTCTATATTAACAATTACTTCATCGTCTGTTTTCTCTTCTGGTTCAATAAGTTCACCCTCTGGAGTCACATCAAGTTTTTGTTGAATGTTATCCAGAGAGGAAACATTAATTATCACTTGGGCATCAGCCTTAGTGCGTGTAGAGTCTACAGCTTTGTGAACAGGGAGAATTCTATCCAAACACATCTTTAGACAATGCACATCCCCTTCCATAGCTTTCTCTATAACCTTTTCTACTATCTCTGGAGATTTGTTTGACATTAACTCTCGTGCCAAAGCAGTATACTTGTTAACAGAACCCTTTGGTCTACCCTGTCCATTAAGTGATTTCATCCCTTTGTGGAAGTTAGGGTTTCCTGCTTTTCTTTTAGGTTCTGCCATAAGGCTCAGATTAGAGTTGTCTTGTGGGTATTATAACACAAGTAAAAAGTGAAATTCTGTTTTTTGTAAGTTGGAGGTAATATATGTGTGTAGGTACATAGTATGAGCCTCCCCCCAGTGCATGTACTAGAACACGGTAAGTAAAGCAGTAAGCTGTTGCTTTGCTTTGCTTTGCTCTTAACAAATAAACACTTAGCTTTAGCTAAGCCCATGCCTTTCACAAAGCGAAGGGCTGGAGATAAGGCTGGAAATAACAGAACCCCTATACAGTTCAGCTTATTCTAGGCTTATCCTAGCCCGAGCTGAGCCGACTCTTAGGCGAATCCTTCACGCTCTTGCGACACTTAGCGACAACGGAGCATAGTGTCGCCCATTTGTGAGAGCAAAGTAAATGTAAGAGGGATAGAGAATCTTTCCTAATTTATCTACCACGAAAGAGCAACGCACAAAATACAAAACTATTACTAAACATATAATTTTCTAGCTACTTGGCGACTGCTTAAAAGCTATGTAAGATTTTAGCTGATGAACTAGAAAACAGTCAACAGGTTAAACAACTATATTTTAATCTGGACTACCAACTTGTCTCCTGTGGTTCTATATAAACTTTATACACCTCTACCAATTTGATATAATAGAACCAGTTACAAAGAAAGACACTTTTTAATAATACGGAGATATCATGAAAAAATTAAATACCTTAACATTACAATTCAAAGACGCTCGTTCATATTTTCAAGCTAACACAATTTTAAATCTAGCATTTAACTTTTTAGACTCGCATTTAAAATATGATACTAATACTATTCAAGGAAATCTTGACGAGTACAAAATTACAATTAATCTTTCTTTCACTCAATCAAGTGAAAATTATAAAGTAAGAGAAATTTTAGATTTGTTTGAAGAATTGGACTTCTTAGCTGAAGAAGAAACAAAAGAAGAAACAGAAGATTAATTTAACAGGGGGAGAAATCCCCCACTAACAACGGAGCAATTATGAGTATTATTTTAGACAAGCCAGAACAAATAAATCTTTATAGATTAAAAACTTTATTGATTGGTTTAGAAACTGAAATTAAATTTAAGGGTATGCAATTGACGAGAGGTCGCACTTGCTACGCTAGAATTAAATCAGAGTTTGGTTTTAAAGGTAACAAGCAAAAAGTTTACGAGCAGTTTAAAAACTGGATTGATAAACACACATTAGAAACATTTAATTAATTTTAACAGGGGGCGAATTCCCGTAGGGATCTAGCCCCCAAAAATAACGGAGCAATTATGAGAGTAGAAAATATTAACGATAGACCGAACCAATTTATTATAACTGATAACTACGGAACGGAAACATTTCAAAGTTATAAATCAAAGATAGCTATCAAATGGTATTCGGGAACTGTTCAACTTGATGAACATTACTGGAATTATTCAAGGACAACAAGCCGATACAGAAATATATTTTTAGGTGAAACAAAAAAAGAAACAGAACAAAAAATTATATCTGGAGAATATAAACTTGTAAATTTAAACTAACTCCGTAAATAAAACCATCGCGTTTTACCCCCCACAGATTTATTAACGGGGGGTTTTTTTTGTCAGATTCTCGCACCTTTTCTTGTCGATTATCTTTTGCTTTCGCTCGGTTGTTTCTGCTCTTTGAAACATTAAGAGCATAGACAAAGCCGACAGGCTTTACCTTATTGCTTTTGCTTTTAGCTTTTACTGAGCGACTAGCGAATCCTTACTTAGCCCGAACTTGTGAGGGCAAAAAAATACCCCACCAAATTAGTAGGGTATTAGATATTTTATAGGGTGTCGGCTCGACTGATACAGTATTGCCTTTCCTCGCTTTCTTCCTCGATAGGCTCTCGGTTATCTTGTTTGATTTGTTCTAGCTTGACTTGTTCCATCTCGTCAATGTCTGCCGTTTGCATTTCTTCCCAGTTGGTAGGGTAGTCTTGCCATTGACCAACAACTCCATGTTCATTGTCTTGCAAATCTTTTGCGTTTTGTTCAGCAGTCTTTTTAAAATGATTTATAAATGATGACATTATTTTTTCCCCTTGTAGTTTGTATAAATTTCCATAAATGATTTGATATAACTTTCATCATACATGGCATGAGCATAAACAAGTTTTTCAAATTCTTTATGTTCGCCCTCGCTAGAAAAATTATTGATAGGATTGTTCCCAACTTCTGCCCATGTTTCCTCTGCCATAAATTCAGCGTCAGATAATGACGCAGTTTTTGACATCGGGATTTTAGTATTAGTATCGTATGACATTTGTATTTCCTTTCTTAGTTAATGAGATTATATTATAGCATAGGTAAATAGGAAATGTTCACTCATTTATAAATTAATTTATGTTTCCTAAGAAGAAACTTTTTATACTGAGAGTATCAATTCAACGAACTCCCTTGTACCTATAGCTTTGTATGGCTAAAAATAAAGTAGGCTATATCAAAGAGTTTGATAGCTTAAAATCGATTCAACTTTTTTTAGTAAATAAGTACACAAGAACTATACACTATGGTAACATGGACTTAGTAACAAAAAAACTTTTAACTATTTAAGGAATAAATTATTATGAATATCAAGGCAGTAACACAACAGGTTGAGATGTTAGTTTTTAAAACTAGATTAGATACTAACTTAGATGTACTTGCTACACAATTATTAAACAACTGGATTGATGAAGAAGCACTCGAAGAAACACTCGAATATTTGTCAATAGAAAAAACAGATTTCATTAGCTACATTCAAAAGGAAGATTGGTTTGATGACAATCAAAAAATCTTAGACTTAATAGAAGTCTTTATGTAATTTAATTAGGGGGCGAATTCCGTTAGGATCTAGCCCCCGAAAAATAAGGAGTATCAAATGGGAACAACATCAAGTTACGGAATGCACTTTAATGATATGAAAAGAACATCAAAAATTCTTAGAAAGGAAAGAAGAAAATCAGAGAGGGCGAGAAAAAAATTACAAGCCCAAACTAAAAAAGAATTATTGAATAATATTATTGTTGCTATTGAAGATGGCAGACAATTGGAAATGTCAAAGCATAAAGATTGGGATGATGAGAAACATAAAATTAAAGTTGACATTAGTTTCAATGAAGATGGAACTCAATTACATTTTACAAAGGAGAATAAATAATGACTACTGAACGCAGAGAAAAAATATTAAGAGCATTGAAAGAAAGCAAAGAACTTGCAACATCAAAACAACTATGGGTGATAAATGATTTCTGTCATAGAGAAGGATTGGATTACTCTTTACCATTAAGTAAGTATCACGCTTGTATGATAATTGATTTGGTCAAGCAAAAAGATAGCTTAACTATTACTCAAAAAATATTAGAGGAAGTAACTCAAGGGGGTGAGTTATGAAACTTGAAAGCCTATATGATTTAGAAAGGGAAGATGATATCCAAGAAATAACTGGTTTAACATCAATGGAAGTTAGTGAATGGATTGATGATGTAACAATAGATGCTAGATTGAATGGTGTATTCTTACATGCTGATGATGACAGACAAGAGTGTTGTGAAATAATAGTACAGGAAATTATAGATAATGCTAGACATTTATTATCACCTAAGTATGTCAAAAAGTTTGAGCATGAAATAAAAGAGCAAGAAGATTTTATAAAAAAATCAGAAGCAAAAAGAATAAAGGAGTTAAAAGAATGGCTCAATCGAAAACATTAACTTATAACTTTAATTTTAATGGGGTTGATGTTACTGTTTACCATCATCCCCGATATCTTTGTAGTAGTGACCATGTAGAATGGCGAAGTGTTCCATGTTCTGTAACTGAAACAGGTTACTATTCTATGTGGTTGCCCGAAGATTCTACTGCTGATGATGTTAATAATTTAATATTAGAAACAGTAGGCGACAAGCCAGTAACAGTTTATGTACCACCATTAGAACAACAAGATTTATTTAGTTGACAAATGTGTAGAACTCTGATATACTGGAACTAAGTTTAACTAAGAAAGGATGAAGCTATATGTATAAAGTAATTAATCACCACACTAAAGAAGGATGGCGTTGTGCCTTACAGATAAGCAAGGGTAGTAAGTGGACACATGTTGTATACTACGAACACCCAATCAGAGTAAGGAAGATAGCAAATGGAACGCCAGTCGTACACTTAGAACAGTACGACACACCAAGACAGATGATGTACGCAGTCAAGATGGTACATAAAATGGCAAAGCAATATTACAGGAAGGAAAAAAATATTCCTAAGTCAGTAAAGAAAGTGTATAATAATTATTAGAGATTGTTTAAAGGTATAGTAGTTCAGCTAGTGGGGAAGGGAGGAAGATATTTCTCATGCAAACCATCCTGTTACTAGATAAGGAACGCAGTATGAAGTGGGTATACACACAGAAGTACTGAGTCGGTGGTTCAAGTCCACCCTATACCTTTAAGCAATTTTAACAAAGCCAAAGGAGGCAAGATGAAAGATAGAAATATATACTCAGTAATATTACAGGCAAGAGGGATGATTGGTGCAGTCAGTAAGAATGCAAAGAACCCTTTCTTTAAATCTAATTACGCAGACATTAACAATGTGATTGATACCATCAATCCTGTTTGTGAATCATTAGGATTAGTGTGGACTCAATGCCCGAAAGTAACAAAGGAAAATCAAGATATACTTTACACAAGATTATCTCTTCAAGATAACCCCGAACAATTCATTGATTCGGAAGTTAGATTGTTAATGCCAAACCCCACTCCCCAAGTGCAGGGGGCGAGTATAACTTACGCTCGGAGATATGCACTTATAAGTATGCTAGGATTACCAACCGAAGATGATGATGGTAACTCTGCTAGTAAGAAACCAACACCAACACAGAAAAGAAACCTTGAGATTAACAAGGCAATGGACAAGTTGGTGGAAGCACACAAGAACAAAGACATAGAAAAGGCTACGCAAATTTGGGAGTGGGCAGAAGATAACGGACACACCCAAGTACAAGACAAACACATACAACTATTTGGAGAATAACATGGGAAGTTTAATTATAGATATGCCAAACAAAAAACTACAATCAGCATTCGAGCAACAGTTCGGTATGGAGTTTAATCCAACAGGAGTGTCAGCTAGTGAGCAGAAGTTTAGAATCTTTCACGAAGCTAACCCCAAAGTCTATGAATTGTTTAAGAGGTTTACCTTTGAAGCAATGAACAGAGGACATCAACAACTATCGGCTGAGATGATTATCAATCGTATCAGATGGGAAACCAAAGTTGTAACAACTGATAAAGATTATAAAATCAACAATGACTACAAACCTTTTTACTCTAGGTTATTTATTGTTGAACATCCACAACACAAAGACTTCTTTAGACTTAGACAGTCAGTAGCAGATAACTTAGGGAGTGCGTAATGGCAAAGAACAGAAACCAAAAAGAAATTGAAGAGGATATTGAAGATAGCTTTATTGATTTAGCAAACAATATACCACTCTCAGATGTACTTAGATTGATAGAAATAAATCGAGATAGAATCATGGTCTTTGATTATGAGCAAGGCTCATGTGACATGATAGATACTATCGGATTTAATGGAGCAAGTATACAACTTACTACTAACTCCCCTACTTTCTAGTGTATAATAGTTATTTAATCAACCAAGCATAGGAGGAAAATATGCCACCAGAGTACGACAACACAAACAGAGGAAGCATTTGGAAGAACCCAAAGCGTGAAAGTGATAGACATCCTCACCTTACTGGTACTGCTAATGTAGATGGTACTGAGTATTGGATATCAGCATGGGCTAAAGACAAGGGAGGCAATCCAAAAGCACCCGAACTAACCTTTAGCTTTAAGGCAAAAGATAATCAGCCAGTTACAGAAACACCACCAACTGCAAACACACATGCAGATGATGACGATTTGCCGTGGTAGATAAGAAGGCTATAACTCGTAACGCTAGAGGCAGAGCGTTGCGAGTTTACACTCTCGATGATGGCACAAAATGGACAGTGCAACAAGCCTCTAATAAACTAAATGCCAAGTGGAAAAGAAAAGATACTTCAATACCTATGATGAGAGGTAGATTAAACAAGTCCTCGAACCCAGAAGTTATCTTTGCTAAACCTATTAAAACAAAACCTAGAACTATATTAACTAAAACTGAAGAGGATACTGCTAGAGAGATGATGAACCTAGCATTAAAATCAATATGAACAAAAGACTTAGAAGGTTAATGTGGCACATACAACGAACAGGAGTTACTGATATGGAATATACATGCCCGTGTTGTGGACACACAGAAGAAATAACACCAGAAAAAAACATTAAAGCACATCAGCCCCATGAAGAAGTAGCCTTTGAAACATTTAGAACTAACTACAAAGGTAAGAAGCGTGGACTGGAAACAGAGTTTAACAACTTTAAGAAACATAAAGATTGGAGGACTGTACTACCTAAACTTCATGCGATGAATATCAAATGGGGATGTGAAGAAAAATTTATACCACACTTACAAACATTTATTAACCAACGCAGATGGGAAATGATAGAGGATGTTAAGCCTGTTGTTAACCCATACGGACAACAACACGACTGGAGGAAATCATGAACAAGATACTATATGTAAATGGCAAAAGAATAAATAGAGATGATTGGGAAATTGAATTTTTCCATGATGCAAAAATAGAAGATTATGATGAAGAATTTAGAGATGATATGGAATATATCACAGATGAATTTGGACAGATACAAGGCGTAGGTTGGGAGGTTTGATATGAGAAATTCTATAGACGCACAACGCCAAGTTATAGGTGGTATCTTACTTGATGAGTCAGTATTACCACAAGTCCTGTCAACTGGATTGACTCCAAAAGACTTTGGTCTTAGCAATTTAGGTACTTTACTTGATTACATATTAGAAATGAAAGAAGAGGGCGAACACATTGACGCACTACATCTACGAAACTGGATAGACATGCAAGGTAATCATAGTGGTGACTGGACAGGCTTTCCATTTCTTTGTACTATGATGGAAGAATGTGTAGGTGTAGGAAACATAGTAAGTTATGCAAATCATATTCGTAACACAAGAATTGAAAATGATATTTCAGTATGGAAAATGAATATCAACTATGACAATTATCAAACTACAGTAGAAGAAATTCACAAGCTAGAAGTATTAAAAGCAAATGATGAAGAAGGCTCTATGGTTAATGTCATTAGTAAAACTGTTGACTACATACAAGACATGCACGAGAATGGAACAGGTTTATCAACTGGCTTTCAATCTATCGATAGCCTTCTCGGGGGAATGAGAGGGGGTACATTAACTGTTCTTGCTGGTAGACCAAGCATGGGCAAGAGTACACTAGCACTTAACATAGCAGACAACATTAGTAAGACTAAAAATGTTCTGTTCTACTCATTAGAAATGCAACAAGTACAACTAATGATGAAGATGGTAGCTTGTCAAACAGAAATTAATCTTAACAAAGTAGACAGGAACGATTTATCAGAGTCAGAAAACACAAGATTTTATGAAGCACTTGCCAAAGCTAATGAAAAAAACATGACTATATTAGACAGAGGTAACATAACAGTAGGTGATGTAGTATCTAAAGCTAGACAAGTTAATGGTCAGACAGGATTAGATTGTATAGTTATCGACTACTTACAGATTATGAAGTACGATAAAGGAAGAGAGATATCAGAACTAGGTAACATTACTAGAGAACTAAAATATCTTTCTAAAGAACTAGACATACCTATAATTCTACTATCACAATTAAGTAGAGGAGTAGAGCAGAGGGAAAACAAACGCCCTCTTATGAGTGACCTACGCTCTTCTGGTGAAATTGAGCAAGACGCAGACTGTATTATTATGGTGTACCGTGATGAATACTACAATAAGGAAGAATCAGATGACAGAGGATTAGCTGAAATCATTGTTGCCAAAAATAGAATGGGGCAAATTGGTTGGGTTAAGTGTAAGTTTGAGGGTGAGTATTCTAAATTCTCAGACATGGAAATAGATATTTATAACAAGGAGTAGTATATGAGTTATCAAAAGTTAGATAGTGAAGTGTTAAAAATAGTTACTGGCGTATTAAAAGATATGGCTGATGATGAATCAGTAGGTGAGTATGGTCGTGAGAATGCACAAAATGTGCTTGACATGATTGGTAGAACTTATGTATCAGTAGCACAATTTGAACTTAATTTAAGTAAAAAAGATGAGTAAAATCACAGCATCAGCAAGGGGTATGCCTTGCCAAGTAAGATTAGAGGGCTGTATGCCCGAAAATGAAACCGTAGTTTATGCCCACATGAACGGTGGAGGCATGGGAACTAAGGTATCAGACCTGTTTGGCATGTAT
>Ga0222717_10001110_pt1 | contig 22402 bp, 10 predicted proteins | sample C33_18DmetaG_FD_165053 | JGI IMG/M metagenome (GOLD analysis project Ga0222717, IMG submission 165053) | Estuarine water microbial communities from San Francisco Bay, California, United States - C33_18D | ecosystem: Environmental > Aquatic > Marine > Unclassified | place: USA: California... | reverse complement strand
AACTACCTCGACGGATTTGACTCTGTTCAAACTGACTGCACTCATTCTATCGAATACAAAGACGCTCCAGAGAGCTTTATAACATATGACATTAAGGTTAACCCAAGCATTGAGCCTATAGGAGACGCTGGTCAAAATAGCGGAAAGTCTGCTGGCTTTGTTTTTGATTTCTCTGAAATGCCTCAGACTATTTCTGAAGGCACTGTTCTTTCATTGAACACAACCATAGCACCTGATAGAAATTGGCACTTGTACGATTTTAAGACAGCTGGATCCTTTCAGCAAACCAGACAAAGAGGTGTTCAAACGCAAGGCGTTATCGACAACGAATTTAATGGTGTAAACTTTCAGCAATCTTTTGCGGACAATGAAGGTGATTCTGGGGAAAATTTTTTTGTGGGTGGTCAAGGAAGATACTTTGGAAACGGTTTCGGAGTGGCTCCTATAGGCCAGGGTTGGAGAACCAAAGACAGTACTGCGGACTTTGCCGTCCAACTTGCAGGCACCGCTGGATACGGAACTAGCGCCGCCAATCCTCTTATCTTAAAGGGTGGGGCTATTTCAATTAGTGTAAAAATTAAAGCTACCGAAAACATAATTTCTGACACTGTTCAGAAGATAAAAAACGCTTTTGATGTAGCTATTACTTCAAGTGAAGATTCTATTGCACTTGGCCCTGGATTTGAGCTGCTTGAAAAAAACCTTAACACATCTTACCTTATTGATGTAGGCTTGTTTAGCGGTCAAAGAATACAACAAGATAGATTTAGGGACATACCAAGCGCGACAAGCCCTATAGCTAAGCTGATTTCTGGCGTTAAGACAATTAATACAAACTATACCCCTCCTGGTGGTTACTTTATTGTAAATAAGGCAAAGGTAAACCTTGGTATACGTAAGGTTGACCTGGGTCATTATGACGGTCTTTTTATACCTGATTCTGAACTACACTACAGGTTGAAGTTTGAATCCCTGGAAGACGTAGATTTGTTTTCTTGCATACATGCCACTACGGATGACATTACCGAAGAGCACCCACTTGACTGGATAGCAATTTCCAGAGAGGATTTAGACACATTTTCAGAAGGTGGTGGAGTGTCAGAATGGCTTGGGGCGCTGGGACTGAACCCTAATCTTAAATTTCACTTAAGCCCAATTACTAGTTTTCAAGGCGATCAGGATATAATTTCGAAAACAATAGCAAGGCAAATAGGGTATATAGAGGAGCCTAGCTTTTTAGTTAAAGAGAATGAAGATTATTGTTTAATGGACGGTGAGGGCGGTCCTGGAGGTGGTTTTTCAAATGGTTCTGGGAGCCCTGTAGAAAACTCTTACGATTACTGGAGGCTCTACAATCAAGGGTCTGTTACAGTAAACGCTAGTGAGACTGACGGATCATATTCATATAATAGCACTGTTTTTTACAAAGGAGTTATATCTCCTTTTTCACATCAAAACAACAATTTTGGATCTCCTGCCGCGACAACACTTCCTTTGCTTTTTAGGGAGGGTGGAGAGCATATATACCCCCTACCCGAACCATCCGAATCAGACAACAGCATAATCTCTTCCCAGTCACCCAACTTTAAAAGACTGCACTCTTGCGCTGAGATCGTGTCAAACAATTTCTTCATCTTTGACGTAAACGACAAAGACAGCAGATCCTTTAAAACCGAGGCTAATCACGACTTCGGGGTTGTATATTACGACGAGAGAGGTAGGCATGGATTTGTTAATCCACTTACGTCTGTCTTTGTTGAGGGCTATACAGACGCTGAGAGAGGCGAAGGTCAAAACGGAAAAGGACGAGTTGAGATAACTCTTGAGATCAATCATGCGCCACCTTCTTGGGCTCATTTCTATAAAATAGCATACGCTAAAAACAGCACTGTCTCTGACTTTATTCAGTATTCCGCAGCGGGCGCTTTTGTCCCTCAAGATATTGAAAGCCAGGAAGTTTCGGCGGATAATCAAAATATATACGTATCCCTAAACCACCTCCAAGGAAATGACATATCATACGTAAGTTCCTTTGGGGCCAGAACTCCAGAAGGCGGCCTGAACATGTATAAATATCAAGAGGGCGATAAGCTAAGGGTCATATCTTACTTCGAGGGTGAAGACAGGAAGTATGAAAGCCTTGAGTTTGACGTCGTTGATTTAGTTAAGCTTGGAAGTGAAGACAACCCCCTTTTAAGTGAAGCTGAAGAATTTTCAAATAAAAAGGGAGATTTTGTTGTCCTTAAAAACAACCCTAATGCTTTTGGGTTTTCATATGGAGATGTATTGTCAGGAATATCTAAGTGGGGCGATAATTGCATCATAGAGCTTAGAACGCCTTTAAAAGACGTCGATGCTGATAAAAGAGTTTTCTATGAGCTTAGCGAAACATACCCAGTGGTTAAGTTGGTTGGAGGAAATTTTTCTCACGGGGCTGAGGATGGAAGCACTAATGTAACCCTTAAAAACGGAGACGTTTGGTTTCGTCCTGTGGCCACCAATGTAAGAGAGTTTGAGTCTGGGCAATTTGTTGACCTTGTTAGTGACGACCTAGGTGGTAATTACGTAATAGATTCTAACTTTAAAAACGTATACTTAGAGGCTTCTACAGCAACCGATCTGTTTAAGGCTAATAACCTAGGGTTAGGCCGTCCAAACATTGTAGTTAAAAACGCTAAAGAGACAGTAAGGGAGTCTACCATAACGTATTCAGACCCTAGCAATCCAGAAGGCACCAAGATTAATTACTCCTCTTTTAATTCCTCTCTAGCCAACTTTAAAGACCTTCCAGAAAGGTTTGGAGGGATTCAATACATGGGCGATAGAAGTGATTCTATCCTCGTGATACAAAAAGATAAAACAAGCAGAATCCCTGTGAACAGAAGTGTTCTCTCAGACGCAGGAGGCAACAACACTATCATCGCTTCAAGACAGGTTTTAAATGAAGCTGTTTTTTATTATGGGCAAAGTGGTTGTGACACTGACCCTTCCTCTGTTTTTGATTCAGGGGAGGAGGTTTACTTCTGCAACAAGTCTCTGTCTAAAGTATACAGATTTACTACAAACAACGGCATAGAAGAGATATCATCAAAGGGTATGTCGTCTATGATAAGGGCAGCTCTAAAGAGGGCGATAGCTGACAACCAACAGGTTAGAATTGTTGGCGGATACGACCCCCTGAAGGAAGAGTACTTACTCTCTATCTTAAACCTAACCACTAAAGATGCTTCTGCTACTGAGCAAGACGTCGATCAACCTTTGTTTGAACCTACAATTGTTATTGACGGAGGAGACGATGTTGATGAAGAAGATGAGGATAATCCAGAAGAAGACGCTTCATTCCCAGTAGCTGAAATTGAACCAGAGTCATTAGATTTTGGTGTTATAGATTTAGAGTCTGATACCACCTCAATAACAAGGGAGGTAGTAATAACAAATGCAGGAACAACAGAATTAGAGATAGAGGCGGTTTCCTTTAATGATCCTTTACCTTCTGTATTTAAAATATTATCTCAACCTCAGTTTCCCATAGAGCCTGGTCAAAAAGCCAGCATTATTGTTGAGGCAAGCTCAGAAAAATCAGGACAATTCAGCAACTCTTTAGCTATTAGAACCAACGAGGCAGAGGAAAAATCATTAAACGAGATTCCTATAACCTTAGAAGCTTATATTACACCATCAGACCCAGAAGAATTCATGAACGCGCAAGAAGCAATAGATTATTTAATATCACTTAAGGATCAGCCACCCGAAGAGCACCCCACTTATAATCAGGTTTCTGAACTCCTTGGATACGTTGGTACGTCAGCGTTTCAGGCTGACCAGAATCTTTCTGGTGAGGTTGGAGCACAGGACCTCCTCCTTTTTCTTACCGCCTACAAAAAAGGTTACCCCGTGGAAGGATCTTTCTTTGAGGATTCGTCTTACGACGTTGTAGTTGACCCCCTTATTACGGAAGGCGAAGAAGCTGATGTTCCTGAAGTTTCTGAAGGGCTTCCTGTTCTAGCCCTTGGGGTTAGCTTTAACTCAGTTACAGATGCTATTAACGCGCTGCTTACTAGAGGGGACATGACCGCCGCTCAGTTCCACTTCCTGAATAGCTTCATAAATAAAAAAGTTTCCCATGACTTTGATGGTGATGGGGTGGTCGGGGTAAATGACATGCTGGATCTTTTTCAGGCTTACGAGATTGCAACTGTAGTTGCTACCGATCTTTCCTTTACTTCGTCTAACCCTCTCGACGTAACAAGTCAACCAGGTCCGCTAGAAGGTGATTCGTCTTCAGATATTCTTTCTTGGCTCGTTTTTGACGGGTCAATGACAGCCTCTGAGTATTGGTATTTAGCAAGCTTTGTAAAGAACGAAGTAAAATGTGATGTCAATGGAGACGGCATAGTTGGAACCTCTGATCACTTATCTCTCTTAAACGAATTTACTATCGTTCAGTCAGACAACTCCTTCATCTCATACGACGGCAACGACCCAGCATTTGCTTAATTGATACGACATGCCTAAAATACCATCTTCTTCTGTGACGTTTGCTTTTTCGGAAAGGCAAAAAGCCTGGACCACTAGGTATTCTTTTGTCCCTACTTGCTACGCAAACTGTGGAGATGTTATGCTGTCGTCTTCCGATAATTTAGGTGTATGGAAGCATGATGTTAACCCAGTAAGGAATAGCTTTTACGGAACGTCTCACCCCTGTTCCTTAGATGTGGTTTTCAATGATTACCCGTCAGAAGTTAAGGTTTTTAAGGCAATGTCTATCGAGACCAACAAGAGTGTGTGGACAGGTAAATTTCTCACCAATCAGGAGCATGACGACGAAAACAATCAGGTTTCACATTCATTTGCTAAAACTTTAAATGACAAGGAAGGCATAAAGTATATTGAGCTTCCTAGATCTTCAAAGAACTCAACATCAAATATATATCCCTTTTACTCTATCGTGGCAGATAGCGATATAATAAGCGAAGCTTCAGAAAACCAGGGTCCTACTAATTCCTTTAAGGTTGATCTACCTATAGAGAATGACGGAACAAGACCGTCCTTTACTGTTAGCTCTGAGCTACTGGCTGTTTTTTCTAACAGTCTGATCTCATTTAAAGAGTTTATCAACTTAAACTATTCGTCTCTCTCTAACGTTTCTTTCATTGGAGGGCAAGACAAGCTTGTGAGGGTTGTCTCAGTTAAGGATGATTTAGTTGAAATCAGCTCTTCTAGACCGCCATTAACAAGCAATCATTTTGAAACTTTTATTGAAGCGTTTACTGAGTTTATAAGCCTTGCTCAGCTTTACCTAAAGTCACCTTCTAACATTAATGGGGATCAAATGAGAGGCTCTTACCTAAAGGCTGGGCTTTCTTGTCCTGACGCTTCTGGGCCTGTTGAAATTAACGCATTAAATATAGACTACGAGTTTTCTAGCTCTGCTGCTCGTTTAACTCAAAACACTTAAATTTGTATATCATGCCACCGAAATCTCAAAACAATAACCCTAAAAGCACTTACCTTGAAGCTACTCCTACACTTCCTTATCAGGGATTACTTACGGGAGGCGCTGCTATTGCAGGGGGCGTAGCCGATCTTATTGGGTCTAAAAATCGAATCGGAGAACAGCAAGGGCTGTACGACGAAGCGATGCGTTTGAGGGGTGTAACAAGGGGTAAGCAAGACGACTTTAAATTTGGCATTGCTCAAGCGCAAAGAGACCTAGCTACAGCTGGTATTCGACCAACAGACTTGTCGCCCATGCAAGGGGTCCAGGCCACAGAGTTAGCTGCCTTGTCTTCAGACCCCAGAGCTTTAATGGGGGGTATTGGTGCCTCTACAGCGAGGGCAAATCAGGCTATTCAAGCTACACAACAAGCAGATCTATCTAGAGAGTTAGGTGCTATGCAAGGGCTAGCCAGCCTTGAGCAGCAGATGCTGTCTCAAAACCAGGCGAAAGATTTTAGGCTGTTAGATCAAGATAGCCAGGAACAGTTTGCTGACGCTACTATGGCCGCGCAAAACAAGATGCAGTTAGAGCAGGACAGAAGAAACGCAATTGGAAACATAGCTGGAGGGGTTCTTGAGGCTGGTGTTTCTGCTTTTACTGGAGCTGAAAATGGCGGAAGGGTAAAGTACGAAGAAGGTGGAAAGATGAATCAGGACGTTATGATGCGTATCCTTGAGGAACAGCGTCCAGTACAGAAGACAGAGGGTGAGTTTAACCACGACACCAACAAGAAGGCCATCATAGACGAAGAAACGGGAGTGAAGGAGGGAGAAGCTACTGGAGGAGAGTATATACTCAACCCAGAGCAGGGAGAGGCAATCAAAGTGCAGTACGACGAGATAGCTAGAATGATAGAAGAAGGAGGTGAGCCTTCGATGGAGGAGTTGCAAAACCTATACGATGCTGTTCACGAAGTGTTTAGTCAACCACAATTTAACGAAGCGTAATGCCAGTAGCTAGAATAGGGGAAAGCGTAAGCTATTCAGATAAGCTTAGGGGACAAGCCGAGCTTATAAACAAGAGGAGGCAGCAGAACCTTAATGTTGAGCTGGCCCAAGAAGATAGAAACAGGGCGTTTAGGGAAAAGCAAATAGCAGACACCTACAGCTTTGACACCACTGGAATAAATCCAGCCTTTCTTCCCGCTATAAGTGGTTTGCAGACTAAGATATCAGGTCACTTAGATCCTAAGTCAAGTGAAGCATACGAGAGCAAAGAAGACCTTATAAAGGATGCAAATACTTTAAAAAGTCTTTACAATGTAGCAAAAAGCAATACTGAAATAGGTCAGGCATCTGCTGGCACGTACAGAGGCTACCTTGACGGATCTGTAACGCTTCCCGACGGTCAGGCTTTTGCTGGTAACAAAGACGTTTACGACCAGAGATACAGGGCTTATGAAAAAGGAGGCTTGGATGATATTCAAATCGAAGGCAGTGCAGGAAACTACACAATCACGGGGTTTGAACTTATGGAGTCTGACTTAGGCGACGGAAGCTTTGTGCCTTCAAGCGAAAGAGTAAACGTTCTTTCTAGCGTTTCCGCCATAGACCCTTCTTATTTGTTTAGACCAGAAGTGGTAAAAGATAGTTACTTAATTCCTGCTGAGGATTACTTAAAATATAGTAGCGTAGACCAGGCGCGTTCACAGGCATCAAGGATGTTTGGAGCCAAGGAAGGTAGCATACAACAGCCTTACAGGGCCAGCCTAGATGAGGATCAGCCAGGTGAAGGTTGGCTTGAAGTAGCTGAGAACGACGTAATAGACGAAAACGGAAAAGTAACGACAAAGAAAGGCGATTACCTTAGAGGCCAAGCGGACTTAAAAGAAAGTTACCTTAAAGAGATTGAGGGTTTCTGGAATGACAACTATCAGGTTGACATGTCTTCTTCTAAGATTGGCTCTGGATCTTTTCAGGTTGAGGTAAACGGCACCTCAGTTAACGCTTATCAAATATTAGACCCTAAAACTAAGAAGCCTGTAAAGCCAGAGGTTCCTCTTCCAAATGCGGGTTCGGTTAACGTCTCTTACGTAAACGCTAGCGGAGAGGGTGACGACACCGTGCTCACTATGGTTTATGAGGTAGACGGTGAGCTTCAAAGTGAGACAGTGGGAGTTTCCACAGGGGCTGCTAGGGCGCTTATGGATCAGATAGGAGGTGAGGCGGGATTAGTTGATCTTATTTCAAGACAGACAGACTTAAAGGGTACGTCTAGTGTTAATGAAAGCTCAGTAAAAGAAGGCGGCAAAGGAGATGGAGAGGGCGAAGATGTTGGCGCTCAAGGAACAACAGGCATGGACAAAGGGGTTGAAAAAGGTGGCGATGCAATTGCCATTCAGGATGAAACTGTTGCATCAGACACTGTAGGTGATTACCTTGAAAGCCTTGAATCAATGGGAGATGCTGGATTTGTTGACAGCTTTGTAAAAACCTTTAAAGGAGAAAATGTTTTTGACTTCTCCAAAAAGCTAAAAAACATTCCACTTTCAGAGCACGAAATGGCTCTTAATGAAGAGCTTGACAGATTGAGCTCACCTGAGTATGTTGAAGAGTCCACTAAGGGAAAATCAAGCACTGGTAAGAGTAGATTTAAAAAAAGAAATGAAGATCAAAAACAAAAAATAGTAAGCCTATTGGAAAAACTGAGGGGCTCACTTAACGAAAACCTAGAGTTAAAACCAGAGGCTGTTGAGGCTAGAGTTTCTTCTATTGAAAGTAGTTTGTCTGATAATGTTTTTGAACTTAAAGGTCTTGTGTCTGGTTCAGGAGGGCCTCGAAAAATTCAAAACCTAAAGAGCAAAATAGAATCCCAGATAGATGAGGCTAAAAGCCTCGACCCTGAGAACACAGCGCTTGAACTAAGTTATCTTGAGGTTTTGTTCGAAGAATCAAGAGAAAAGTATAGAAAAACCGATGAGGCTGAAGTAAACAAGAGAAAAAGACTTTCACTTGAGTTTATGAGGATTGGTGAAAAAATCGAAAATCTTAGAAAGCCTTTAGCGACTACGACAAAACCAGAAAGACTTGATGAACTTCCAAAAATAGAACCTAAAGGTGTTGTTAATATTGATTTTGAGCCAATAAAAGACAGAGCCCCTAAAGCCGCTTCAGTAATAGAGGCTTCTATTGATTCTGGAGAGGCAATTGAGGTTAGCGTGGACGCACCAATAGAAGAGAAGAGAGAGGCAACAAAGCAAACTCTTCTTGGAATTGTAAAGCCAGGCGTTCTGGAATCCGAAATGGAGGAAACTATTGCAGAGCTGATTTCAGGTGTGGTTGGACCCGCTGTAAAAGATTCTCTGTTTAAAACTCAAAGGGCTCAGATCGAGGCTGGTGAAACGACCGACCCTGTGCCTCCTTGGTGTGCATACTGGTGCGCCGACATGATCATGCGGGCAGACTCTGACTTTGATTTATCTTCCGTTCGGACCAAGGGGGGTACGGAGAAGGACAACCCTTACAACCTAGGAAGGGCAGAAAAGTATCTAGCAATTGGTGAAGGTGTCTCTAAGTCTGATGGGCGTTATGACGCAAGGATTGGTGATGTTGTAGTTAAGATGAGAGAGACATCAAAAGGCTCTCAATACCATGTTGGTTTCTTTGCTGGGTATGACGAAAATGGAAATGTACTTATTCTTGGGGGGAATCAGCAGGATTCATTAAATGTAACTCCGTACCCATACGAACAGGTCCAAGACATCAGACGCATAAATGTTAACGCTGTATCAGCAGAAGACATTGAAGCCATGAGCGCCGACATCAACGTTGACGGAAAAACAACATAATATGCCAGAAAACAACAAGTATTCAGCATACACAAGGGGTATGGATGAAGCTCATGCAAGACAGGTACAACATGTGCTTGATATGATGAAGGGGCCAACTTCCGATTACAGGGTTGTTGATGGCGAAAAAGAATACAGCCTAGGGGATTACAGCCAAGAGATACAAAACGTATTGTCTAACGATCAGTTTGGGGCTATTGAGCAAAGAGCTACGACAGCGGGAGTAAACAAGATTCTTGAGCTGGGCGGAATGGATTCAGAGAGTTTTTTTAAAAGCCTTGAAGGAAAAGAAAACCCAGACTCTGTAGAAATCGAAGCTATGAGAGCTACGAACTACAATCAGTTTGCGGACAAGGAAAACCACTACAACAGCTTTAGTTTCTCTAACCCTAAGTCAAAAGATAATGCGTTAAAGGCCATGTACGATGAGTATGGTCTTACGTTTCAAAACTCTTTTAAGTTCCCAGAAATGGGAAAGGGTCTTAACGAGATACTCCCTGACTTTATAAAGAACGACCCAGAGAAGCAGCAGCAGTTCGAAACAGCCTTTTACAACGAGACAGGCGGAGCTAAGATAGACTTCAACGAAAGCGGACAAGTCGGTGACCTTTACACGGATAGCTTTCTGGGTAACACAGTTAGGAGCTTTGGAAGGGGGTTTAATAACGCCATGAATGAAGTGGCTGACAGCGCTCTAGGAACGGCTAACGCTATATACGACTTGGCTGGAGGAGATCCATCTAAGAAAGATGAGGAGTTTTTATCCAAGCAAGAGTCAGGGGAAGTAGAGACTGGTTACGAAAGGCTTCAAAGATTTGAAAAAGAAGGAGCCTTGGGTGTTGGGTTTGATGACCCTTTGTTTTGGGCGTCTTTCTCTAGCCCAGAAGCAAGAAGACAGCTTTACGCTTCCTCGCAAGGTCCTCTTCGAGCTATTGATTTTCAACAGATCATGGACAGGGGTGGGGTTACAGAGGCTACCGCTGGGCAGCTTTTTGGTGCTGGCATGGATCAGTTGGTTCAGTCAGCTCCATTGCTTTTAGACTTGGCTGGAGGTGCAGCTATAGCTAAAGGTTTGCTCAAAAGAACCACTAAAGGTATGGCTAAACGAGCCGCCGCTAAATCGGCTGGTAAGCCTGAAAGAATCAGCAAAGCAATCACTGAAAACTCCTTAAAAGCTCAGCAAAGAATAAACCAAGGAGGGGCTTTCTTTGTGTCAGACGCTCTTGTTGCGTCTCAGATGCACTCAGATAACGTAGGTCAGGACTGGTATGACAACCTTAGTGGCACTGAAAGGTTTACATACCTGGGAATACAAGCTGGAGCTGAAGTGGCTTCTGGTATGGTTTTGGGGAATATATTTGCTAGAGGTTTCGGTCCAGGTAAAATGACGCGAAACATACTGACTGCTGAGCGCAGTGCAATAAAAGAATACGGAAAGAATATAGTTAGATCTACTCTGCTAGGAGCTACCGAGGAAGTGTTTGCAGAGGGTGCTACCGCTGCAATTCAGTACAGAAACGAAATATCGGCTAGAATAAAAGGGGGTGACGAGTCAGCTTACTTTGACGACGGTGAGTTCAGAAGAAAAGTTATTGAAGGTGCGACAGCTGGTCTACTTATGGGTGGACTTGCTGGAGGTCTCAGCGGAACAGTAGGGGGTGCTGCAAAGGCAACCCTTGCTACAATGCACAAAACCTCTATTGACGCCAAGAAGGAGCAAGCAAAGGCAGCTGAGGCTGTCAATCAAGCGGCTACGCAGACCGCCAAGAAGGACGCTATGAAGCGTCTTGAGATCGCCACTAAAAAGTTTACGGCCAGTCAGTCGGCTATGGCTAGAGCTTACAACGTAATGGCTCAGGCAGATCCAGAGAAGTTTGATGAAATCGCTAGGACTCAAGGAGCTATCAGCGCTCTTGTTCAGCAGCACAAAGCGTCAAACGACCCTGAGTTTCAGGAGGCTACATTTCAGGAGATTAAGTCTTTAGTGGAAAAGAAGCAACAGTTAGAAACAGAAGCGGCTAAATCTGCTGGTGTTGAGGGATTGGATGAGCTGTACAAGCAGGAGCTTGACAAAGTAAACAAGGAGAGGGGAACTAAAGATAAGGCTTGGAGGGCAAAGACGGATCCAGATTTAATTGCTCAAAGAGAGATTGACGGTCAGATGGAACAACAGCGAGAAGCCTTTGAGGTGGCTCAAGAAGCAAACTCTCCTGAGCAGAATACAGACGACGACGCACAGGATCAGGAAGGTGAGACGCAGGAGGACTCTGGCATGCAAAGAGATGAAGACGCGCCTATTGAAGGGGTAGAGGGTGATGCTGATAATCTCATGAGCCCAACAGCTTTGGAGGGTCAACCCCTTGCTTCTAAGTATAGAGACGTTGTAGGCAGGGTAAACAACCTTCTCAAGGCCTTTAAGCCTTTGGGCATTAATGCTGTTGTGCACGCTACAGAGCAAAGCTTCTTTAACGCTACAGGAGCGACTTCATTGGGTATGTTCAGGCAGGGCAAAACCGTACACATAAACCTAGAAAAAGCCCAGGCAGGAACTAACACGGTTAGGCACGAGTTCTTGCATGCTGCTTTCATGACGTTTACACCTCAGCAAAAGCAGCAGTTCCTAGAGGAGTTAAGGTCAATCAAGGGAATTAACGCTAGGAATATCGAAAGGGCTGTAGAAGAAACTTACTCTGATTACGATTCTGAGAGTCTAATAGAGGAGAAAATAGTCAACATATTAGAGGGTGCTCTTGACAAGACCTCCTTAGAGGCTAGACAGTCAATAATACAGAAGATTGCAAACTTCTTCAGAAGATTGCTAGGTCTAAAAGAACAGATTACCGAAAGCGACTTGCAAGGCTTTGTGCGTCAATTTAGGGCGGCTGAGAGAAGCGGAGTAGAGTTCGACAGGGGTAGGGTATCCCAAGGTGCTGATATGGACGCAAGGGATCTAGGAATGAACAGAGGAGGCTTTAAGTCAACAGCTTACCCAGATCTGATCCGAAAGAAGGTGACCTACACTAAAACCTTCCTCAATAAAATGGGGGGAGAGTATCAGCTATACGATGAGGTGTTTGTTAATGACTACTGGCACTTCAGAAACTGGTGGATAAAGGAGACTGGAAACGGAAAGAGAGGCAGTTATCTGGGCAACTTCACTTACGTGGGTGAAAACGGAAAGAGCAAAAAAATAAACCCACCAAGACCTAAAGTAGATAAGTCTACAGGCGAGGTGATTGATATGGAGCCAAAGCTACAGACTCCGTTTGAGATGAAGCTAGCGTCTAACCAGCGGTCTATGGCTAAGCGCGATAGAATAGCAGACAGGGATGGCGCCACAGATTCTCTGATAAACAGAATGATGGAGGTTGTTGGTTTAAGCAAGCCACTAGCTAGAGAGGCCAAGTCTGAATTTTTTATTGATGAAAGTGGAAATGACACAGAAGGTAAATCCGATCTACCCGTAGTATTTAGCGACACCATCTTCACGGAGGGGTTGAGAAACATGGAGTTTCAAAACGAGTACGGAGACGCCGTTCGTAGCACAATGGAGGACTTTGCTTTCTTAGTGCCTAAGAATCAAGCAGGAGAGTTTGCATACAGCATTCGAAACAACGGAGATGGATCAGTTACTATAGATGCTCACTCTGATGCTAAACCTGCTGTTGTAATTAATGATGTTGGTGACGGGGAGTCTCTTGGCGAGGCTGTTTCTGAGCCGAAAGAAGGTCTTGAGCAAAGAGAGCTTAAGATAGACGGAAGGTCTTTGTTAGGCAGGGATGTAAACAGGGCTGATATTTTAAGCGAATCCGAAGGGATAAAAGGATTAAGAACTAGAATTTTAGGTTTTGATAGAACGGAAAAAAAATCTGGGGTAAGGGATTTATTTAAAAATCCAGACATAATAACCGCTCATAAGTCCCTCAAAGAAGCTAACAATCTTGTTTCTCAACTTAAAGAAATGGCTAGGCTTACTATCACCGACCAAAACTTAAAAGAAGGCGAAATAGGATTTATAGCTACAGCACAAACCTTACTGGGGGATAGGTCTACTCTGGGAAACCCGTTAGTATTTAAAGAAATATTAACTGGGTCTAGAGATGCTATCTCTGAGGATGGTAGAGATATAAAAGAGGTGTATGTTTCGGGCCTTGACCTTATGCAAGCCTTAAACGTAAGAAGATCTAACAAAAACTTAACAAAATCTCAACAAAAGTTTAGAAGTAAGTTAAAATCAATCCTTGTTGTCTCTGGAAACCAAGAATTGATTGAGTTGCAGAACGCGCTTAACGATGGGACCGCTATAGATTCAATCAATGAGTTTCAACGTGATGCTATTATAGAGGCTTTTATAAATAATTCAGATAACTTTACATTTAAAGACAGAACTGAAATCGCTGAAACTTTAATATTTAACGAATCAAGAAGAGAGATAGATAAGGTTAAATTAGAGGACATATACGAAAAGCACAATGACGCAACATGGGCGGCGGCGGGAATTGATTTAGCTGAGATCGTTTCCTTTACTAGGATTCCGTTTAAACACGCTGGTTTTACCACTAAAATAGACGGAACAAAAATCGCAAAGATAGAAGGGTTTCATGCCGACGAAGACTCGGATAAAAATAGACCTTTTAGGGGTATTGTAGTTCCAGATGCATTAACTGACTCAGACGGAAATGCAGTTCAAAAAGCTGAAGTTAAAATACCAAACTCTGATCAACTGTATTCTTTGGCTGATGTTTTTCCTGGCTTGGAGATAAAACTTGACAAGAAAAAAGGAGAAGAACAGGTCGTAAAAAGGATTGAAGAGCTAACTGAAGAAGAGCAGCAAAAAACTCTTTCGGCTAGGGCTGCTATTTCTGCTATAACTTCAATAGCTTTTGATTCCGACAACTCAACAAGAGCTCCAGAATCAAGAGATTTAGGGTTGAGTCTAGATAATCAAACTGAACTTCCGTTTGAGCCAAACAACCTAAACGGATTCCAGGCTTTTATGGCTCGTATGGATCAGCTGTTCGCCAACAAGTATGCAAACGTTATGCGTATGCAGAAAGCTATCGAGTCAGCTAAAGGAAAAGTGGTTGACCTAAGTAAGGACTTCATTAATGCTGAGGCTCTTCTTTACGGTAAGACAGCTAACGATCTTGATAAGCTGGACGGTAAGGTAAAGGACATCTCTCTAGAGATGAAGGACAAAGGTCTTAACTCCGAGGATGTATCAGAGTATCTCATTGCAAGACACGCGAAAGAACGTAATGCTGTCATCTCAGAGCGTACAGAAGGTAAAGATGAGGCTGGTAGTGGCATGACCAACGAGAGGGCTGACGAGATCATGAACAGCCTTTCGCCCGAAAAGAAAGCTGCTCTTAAGTCAGTAGCTGCTAAGGTTGATGCCATCACAGCCGACACTAGAAAGACTATGGTCGAATTCGGGCTAGAAGAGAAGTCCACAGTCGATGCCTTTGAAGCTATGTTTCAAAACTACGTACCTCTTGGAGGCTTGGCTTTGGACGAGGAAAACGCAGACACCTCACTCTACCCAACAGGAGGGGCAGGTATGAGCGTATACGGAGACACAACGAAGCGGGCAAGAGGTCGTAAGAGCGAAGCACAGAATGTACTCGCACAGGCCATTGCACAGAACGCAGCTGTACACGCCAAGGCACGTAAGAACGAAGCACTATCATCACTTTACAAACTCGTAAAGGACAACCCTAACCCCAAGGTATGGAGACTTGCTAAAGAGGTTCCGTTCGACGCACAGAGCGCGGTAGGTGTGAGAGTCAATGGTGAGCAGCAATTCATTGTTTTCTCTAATCCAGACATGGCTAAGTCCCTGAAGAACATGGGGGTTGAGAAGCTGGACCTTTTCAGTAAGGCTATGCGCAGGTTCTCTGGTTTCCTAAGACGCTCATTTACAACGGCTAACCCTGAGTTTATTATCTCCAACTTCGCAAGGGACATCCAGTCAGCGTTGTTTAATGCTATGGCAGAGGCAGATATTCCAGGCGGTCAGATTCCAGGACGCCACATCGCAGCCAAGGTGATGACCCGTGTGAAGCAAACCCTTCCAGCTCTGCTTAAGAACGCAGTAGGTAAGGACTTACCTTCAGAGATGGCTGCATACTTCGAAGAGTTCAAAGAGGACGGTGGTCAGACGGGATGGGGCTTTGTAAAAGACGTGGGGACTATTGCGGCTGAGATCGAGTCAGAGATCAACGAGAAGAGCAAAGCGAAGAAAGCATCCGAATGGATGGCTAAGAACAGCATAGATGTTATTGAGAACGTGAACGATGCGTTTGAGAACTCTGTTCGTCTTGCAGCATATATCGAAGCTAGAAAGGCAGGAGTGAGCAGAGAGAAGGCGGCAGAGCTTTCCAAGAATATCACGGTAAACTTCAACAGATCGGGTGAGCTCGGACCAATGGCGAACGCATGGTACATGTTCTTCAACGCATCTGTACAAGGTACTGTAAGGCTTGCTCGATCATTAGGCACCCTGAAGGATGTGCGTAAGCCTAACGGAGAGCTTGACTCTTGGTTTAATCGCCTTAATGGAGCCCAGAAGATGGCCTTTGGATTATCCCTTACTACTGGTATGCTCACTATGATCAACATAGCCATGAGTGATGACGACGAGGATGGGGTTTCTTTCTATGAAAAGATTCCAGACTACGAGAAGGAGCGCAACCTGATCATCATGTATAGCGGGAAGAACTACTTCAAGATACCTCTTCCATACGGGTTTAATGTATTTGCAAACATGGGCACGTCTATGGTTGAGGCTGCTAACGGACAGAGAGAGCCACTAGACGCAGGTATGTTCTTGTTGAACTCTGCGTTCAGCTCGTTCTCCCCAATTAGTTTTGGTCAGTCGAAAGACGCATCCAAGTACTTGGCAAAGGGATTGTCTCCAACTATACTGAAGCCATTCGTTGACATAGCTGTAAATGAAACTTATTTTGGTAGCTCTGTATACAGGGAGCAGTTCCCAGTAGGTGCGCCTAAGCCGCAGGCTGAGATGTCATACCGATCGCCTGAAGGGGTTAGAAGTTTCTTTCAGTGGATGAACGAAGCCACAGGCGGAAGTGAACAGGTTCCAGGATCGGCAGACTTCAACCCAGATAAGTTCTGGTACGGATTTGAGTACTACATCGGCGGTGCTGGTCAGTTCATTACTCGTTCCCTCGGAACAAGTAAAGACCTCTTCGAAACAATCAAGGAGGGAGAGAAGGTGCCTATGAAGGCAAACGACTTCCCGTTCTTGAGAAAGCTGTATGGTGAAGCGTCAAAGTACTATGACTCAGACACTTACACAGACAATGCTAATCTAGTTTCTCAACTGTACAAAGAACGAAAAGAAGCAGAAGACAAGAATGACAAGCGGTACAAAGGTGTAATGAAGCTTGAATCTGTCCGCAAGTCAACAGAGAAGAAGATTAAAAGACTCCGAAAGCTCCGCAAGGAAGCAAGAGACATCAAGAACTACGTTGAAAAACAGAACAGGATCTACGAACTCTACGAGAAAGAGCGAAGCCTGTTGATGCAGTTCAACAAACAATACGAACAGATACGTGGAAAAGATTAAAGACACCAAACTTGGAGGATGGCTAAAAGTCAAGGCTCCAGGCATTTTAAGCCTTGTGGGAGACCTCTTACCAGACAAGGGTGGTCTTGGCATCGTAAAGAATCTACTAGACAAGGAGAAGGGCGTAGATCCTGGGGAGGCTAAAGCGGCAGTACAATCTGAGGTTGAGTTTCAAAACAACGTGTCTAGACGGTGGGAGGCTGACATGGCTAGTGATGTAAAGATTGCCAAGGTCATTCGTCCAGCAACTATGATCGTTCTTATGCTGTTCTTTATGATTATGATGATATGGGATGGGCTTGACGAAAGCTTCATGCCTAAAGAAAGCTATGTGTCTCTTTTAGAGATACTTATGCTTACGGTTTTTGGTGCGTACTTTGCAGGAAGAACTATCGAAAAAACTAAACGATGAAACACCTAGCTCTCATGCTATGCCTGCTCTCACAGTACGTGATTGTAGGACAGGACTCTTGCGCTGTATTCGGCAACAACAATGTACAACCAAGGATGATGGGGTATGTGCCAGAACCGATGCAGTGGGAGGAGATCGACTACGTATACCACATATACTACACCGACAGCTTTCCAGATAGCTACATACCTGAGGATATCATCATGGATGCTCACGAGCATCTGAACGAGGAGTTCGATGAAGCGATGTTAAGCTTCGATCTTGTTTCGATTGTGTACCACGACTTCGATGAGTTCTGGGGCGCTCCTGTAATCTTAGAGCAAAATAGTATTTGTGTGCCGTACAGTCAGAGCGGGTTCCAATGGATGGATGCCTACGTAGAGGATTTAGTATGGGATAGAGAGGTGTACATGAACGTGCATATATTCCCTAAGTTTTGTAACGGAATTCTGGGGTTTGCCTGGACGTCTTACACTTCTAGCACCGAGCTGGACGGGGTGTGGGTTAGGTCTGATGTATTTGGGAATTACGGTCCACAGCTTTCGTATGACGACAGGGATCAAAATAAAACTCTAATACACGAAGTAGGACACTATGTTGGGCTGCAACACGTCTTTAAAAACGTAGAGTTCTGCGGTGAGGACTTAGGGCCTTGCGATGAGTCAGGCGACTATGTGTGCGATACACCACCCACAAAGCTAAACTTTAGTTGCGAGAGCCCCATATGCCCTCCAGCTTTGTACGGCTACGAAGCAAATAACCATATGGATTACTATCCCGATTCATGTAGGACAAACTTTACCCCTGGTCAGATTGAGCGTATACATTACATACTACCCCTATCTCGTCCAGGCATTACCGACCAAGAGGCGTACTGTCTTGGCGATATTAATGGAGATCACGTTGTAGGGATGACCGACTTAATGCTAATGCTAGGCAACTGGGACAATCCAGGGTACGTGCCTGGAGACCTAAATGGTAACGGTTACTTCAATGTAATAGACTTCCAGATCCTGCTAGGTCAATGGGGGACAATATGTTACGGAGCTGAGCTTGATCCTTTTTACAGGGAGGAACCACTACCGTCCTTGAAGCTAGAAAGGGGCCGAAGCCCCTTTCCATTCAAGTAATACAGCTGGGATACCCAGCATTCATCTATACGCTTCATCGTACTGGGCATGCGCCTCCTTCACAGTCGTCAATCTCAACCTCATCCAATCCTAGCTGATCAATGGACGTAATTGGGGTTACTGTCTTGCGCATCTCTAGGTAAGTGCCCTCGTCAATCTCCTCCAGAGGGGCCTGCTTAAAACCATGCTCGTTATGAAGCAAGAATGATACAGACTTCACGTTCTTGAAGTTCTTGTCTAGCCACTCCTTGATGCCGTCTAGCTCTTCCTTACGATAGTAAATAGTAACCGATACAGCATTGTCAGACCATTCAGCCTGTAGGCGCTTAATAACCTCCAACTGATCCAAAGCTGTCATGTCGTTAGCAAACATGGTTCCTTTAGGGAACTTGCATGGAAAGCTTACAACGATCGTAGATTTATCTTCTGTTCCGTCAAAGTTCAACACGAATTCCACAGGGTACCCGTGCTTCCTGGCGGCATGTGCCAGACTGCTATCAGCTGACATTCTGATTCGTCGAATATAATATTCGCTGTATCCTGGGTGCGCTCCTGGTGTAACGCCAGCAAGTAGACTAAGCGTTCCAGATGGCTTGACTGTTGTAAGTTTAATGGATGCTGGATATCCTGCCAGTTGAGAGTATTCTTTATCATATGCTCTGATGTAGTCATAGCAATCAGCCAACCAAGATCGCTGCTCTTCAGTAGCTTGCAAGTATCCAGTGACTCCGATACCCATACGCATGTTCTTGTGTACGATATCCTCAGTCTCCTTCACGGCGCATTTGATAGCCAAGCTATGCTTGTTAATTCTATAAAGATAACGCGCAACTTTCTTAAGCTCCTCGTAATGCTCAATGTTTGGGAGATAAATCTCAGCCAAGCAGCACGTCTCGAAATTAGCTAGCGACTGTTCAGCGCAAGGATTAAACCCCTGCACGTCTGGGTCTGGGTACTCGATCTCAAATGTGCGCCCCATTCGTCGTGATGCAGATAGGTTAATGAGTCCGTATGGCTCTCCGTTACCGTTGTATCCCTCCCAGAACTCAGCAGGCAGCTTCGAGATATCATCACAAACGACAGAGTTGTTGCTCATCGCCCTCCAGTTAGGAATACCTCCTAGGTCCCAACGCTTTGCCTGCAAGTACTCTACATCATCGCAGTCTCCGATAGCAATCTGTGCTGACCTGCGGACGTTACCAGCAACTACGATTCTACCAATGATGTTCATTACATCGAGGCAGTCAACAGGACTGAGACGCTGACCTGATTTCTTGTTTAAGATATCATTTATCTCTTGCATACCCCAGACCAGATCCTCAGGCCCTGAAGCTGTACCTCCGAACCCTTTGATGGCAGAGCCTTTTGATCGGATAAGATGTGTAGCATATGTGAAGTCCTCACCTGTAACGAATGAGGCTTCCAGTACACGCTTAAGAAGCTCTACCCATCCCTCACGGCTGTCAGGAACAATAAAGTCTGCGTCGTTCTCATCTATACGCTCTACCTTGACTCGGTTCTTAACCTTTGGTAGTTGGTATACGTTCTCTCGCTGGATATTGAACCCTACGCCTGAACCAAGCATAAGCATCTCAAACGCCCATGTGAATGGACGAATAGGATCGTCTACTACTACGAACGCGCAGTTCTGTAGAGACGGTAGTCCGAGTCGGTCAACTGTTTTGGTACCTAGCTGCCAGAGAAATCGCCCTGCCACGGTGCCTTTCAGCTCCATCATTATCTTCTTCAGCTCACCCTCTTCGAATTGAGTGAAGCCTACGTTGAGTTGGTCACGACACGCATCAATCACTCGATCAACGGTGTCCTCCCACTCTTCTGTTTTGCCATCGGCAGTTTGTCTGGAATAGGTACGCTTATAGACAGCATACCCTACCTCGCCCCAAGGGACAAGTGAAGGATCATACATATTAAAAAAATTAAAAAATTAAAAACGGACTACTAAGATAGTCAATAGTCCTTAAAATACTTCCACACCCTGTACGTTTCTAAAGACTTGAGGTCCAACAAGTTAAGCGTTGTTATAACGTCCTCTCGATCTTTTCGAGTGTACTTTTTCTTGTATGAGTCTCGCTTATGCGACACAAATACATCTTCCACGTTCTCCTCGCAGTAAGACACTAAGTCTTCGCGATCAACGACACTGAATCCACCTTCTTCTGGCATGTCGAATGCTATGATTTTAGCACCCCCATACATCCATCCTGGGTTTCCAGCTACGTTTTTAAACTCACACCAGATTTCGTCTGGTAGGTTATTACCTTTTACGTCCACTCCCCACCTTCCTTCTACCTCTTCGTGTTGCATCCAGAAGTCAACATGCATATGCACATCATCTTTTCTGCCTGACTTTACGACCTGAAGACCTAAGTCTCTTGCCGCACGTTCAAAGCGAACTTCAGCTACCCTTCCTGTCGAGAACGAATATCGTTTCCTGTTTTGACTTTGCATTGTAGTTTGCTTCAGAGTGTTCAAATGAAGCCTCCTTTACAAGGTCAAGCTCCTGATTCATCATTACGCGAATACCCGCAACCATGTTGGCTACGTTACCAGAGTCCTCACGGGGATCTCCGTTTTCATCGAATAGCTCTTCAAAAAACTCATCAATGAGTTCATGAAGCCTTACGGTGGCTATCCTGTAGCTAGCTCCTAGCTGTTCCTTTGTTAACTCGTTTTTTGCCATATCCTAGTTCTTTAAGTTTCACTATAGCCTGCTCAATCTGGTGTTTGTTTTTACAGATGAACAAAGCGGGGACTGGTTCTCCTGAGTCTATCAAGTGCTTGAGGAACAGCTTCCAACGCATCGGAAAGTCATGATGCGAAGGAGTGTACCCCTTGGTTTCAATAATCCATTCTCCGTTTGGTCCTACGAAGTCTGGAGTGTATTTAATAGGAAGAACTATCGCACCACTACGATCCGATAAGTCTTTCCGCTTAGTAGTCATTTTCAAGTAAGTTCCTGGATACCTAAACTTCTCTACGAGCATGTACTCGTGAGTTTCATAGGTGAAGTTGATCTTATGCTCAGATAATAAATCCGCACAAGTCTTCTCTAGCCCGCTTTTATACTTACCTAAATTGCGCTTTTTTGCTGATTTACGCTTAGGAGTCCCGCTTTTCTGTCGTTTCACTCAGGCTAAGTTACAGCCTAATTGTCTAAAAACGAAGTATTCATGGGAAAAACAAAGGGTTCTTGCTTTCCTCCCTCTAAATCAACAGACTCAAACATCATTCTCTGAGTCTTGAACGCACGGAAACCAGTTCTAGATGTGTTCATTTCAAATCTAAATGGCTCCTCAAGCGGTGTGGGCTCACCACCTGTTTCTACGTCACGCACCTTACGCACATGAAACTCTGTGATCTTGCGCTCAGATGGAGTTGGGTGTTGCACCTTTCTGTGTATGGTCAAGAACGAATCAGCCCGATTTACAAACTTGCCTCCACCCTCAGTGTCTTCAGCGTATGGAGCTACAGGTAAGCCGTCCTCGCCCTTGATCCGCTGTGAAGCAGTAACAGCATGCATGTTCAACCAAACCGCGATGTTGTTTGCTGTAGAAAATGTAAGAAACTCAGAGGCAGCCTCGTAGTGATATTCATGCACGCCGATACCTGACTTACCCATGTCTAGCTTTAGGCTGTTGTACGGGTCTACAAACACAGCGTCTACCTCTTGCTGCTTCATTACCTTCTCAAGAAACACAATGATATCTGAATAGCTGTACACCTGTTTGTTGCTGATTACCGTAAAGTACTTGCCTACCCATTCATACGCTTTCTTTCGCTCCATGTAATTCATAGAAGAAATAGGTTTATTAAGAGCAAACTGTATAAGGGTCATCTTTAGTGATGCTGTTCGGTTCTCCGATGAGTAGACAACCCACTTCCACCCATGCCGCACGGTAGCATTGACCATGAGGTATAGAGCCATTGTAGTCTTGCCGACATTACTATGCCCATTGATGAT
>Ga0222717_10001108_pt1 | contig 22461 bp, 14 predicted proteins | sample C33_18DmetaG_FD_165053 | JGI IMG/M metagenome (GOLD analysis project Ga0222717, IMG submission 165053) | Estuarine water microbial communities from San Francisco Bay, California, United States - C33_18D | ecosystem: Environmental > Aquatic > Marine > Unclassified | place: USA: California... | reverse complement strand
ATGATATATTCTATCGTGACACTTGTACATTAATGTATTTTAATTATAAAACCACAAAGAAGATGGTTTATAAGAAAAAAGTTAATGACAATGGTAATATTAAAATGATTGAAAAGGAAGACACTTTCAATCCTCCAGTAGACATGATGGAAGAAAACAATTTCGAGAAAGTAGAAAAAACTATTGATGTGTGGTATGACGGTGTTATGGTGATGGGAACAAACATAGTGTTAAAGTGGGAGCTTGCTAAAAACATGGTAAGACCTAAGTCTTCATCTCAACATGCAATACCTAATTATGTGGCTGTAGCTCCAAGAATGTATAAAGGAGTTATTGAGTCATTAGTAAGAAGAATGATACCTTACGCTGATTTAATTCAGATGACTCATTTAAAACTACAACAGGTTATAGCTAGAACAGTTCCTGATGGGGTGTATATAGACGCAGATGGTTTAAACGAAGTTGATTTAGGAACAGGAGCGGCATATAATCCAGAAGACGCATTAAGACTTTATTTCCAAACAGGTTCGGTTATTGGTAGAAGCTATACGCAAGAAGGAGATTATAATCAAGGTAAAATTCCCATACAACAGCTTACAAGCAACTCAGGAGCTTCTAAGGCACAAATGCTTATAGGTAATCTTAACCATTACTTAGATATGATTCGAGCTGTAACAGGCTTAAATGAAGCGAGAGACGGTACAATTGCCAACTCTGATGCTTTAGTAGGCGTTCAAAAGTTAGCATCATTAAGTTCTAATACCGCTACTCGCCATATATTAGATGGAAGTCTTTACATATATAGAACGTTAGCGGAAGCTTTAACTTATAGGGTAGCGGATATTTTAGAATACTCTGATTTCAAAGATGACTTTATAAATAAAATAGGAAAATACAATGTTAGTATACTTGGAGAAATATCTGATTTATACATATATGACTTTGGAGTCTTTATTGAGTTGTCTCCAGATGAAGAACAAAAAGCTATGCTTGAGCAGAATATTCAAATGGCATTATCAAAAGGCGATATCAATCTTGAAGATGCTATTGATATACGTGAGATTAAAAATCTTAAACTTGCCAACCAATTACTTAAAGTAAAACGTAAAGCTAAGCAAGAAGCTGATGAAAAGAGAGAGATGCAAAAGCAAGCAATGGTCTCACAACAACAATTACAGTCTCAACAAATGGCTGCACAAACTGCGATGCAAAAGATTGAAATGGAAACGCAAGCTAAAATGAAGTATAGACAAGCTGATGTTGCGTTTGAAATAGAAAAGCAAAAAGCGGAAGCACAATTAAAAGCTCAGTTAATGCAACAGGAGTTTAACTATAATTTACAGCTTCAAGGAATGACACAGCAGCAAATATCTACTAGAGAGGATGAGAAGGAGCAAGCGAAAAGTAACAGAATAAGTCAGCAAAATACACAACAATCTGAATTAATAAATCAGCGTAAAAATAATTTACCTCCGAAAAACTTTGAGTCTAACGAAGACACATTGGATGGATTTGATTTAGCTGAATTTGAACCAAGATAATATGTTTATATTTTGCGTAACTTTGCAACTAAATTAAATTAAATCAAATGGATATTAAAGTAAGAGAAGTAACGGCTGAAGAAAAGTCGTCTCAACAAATAGAACAAGAACTCCTTGATAAGCATGAGGAGAAAACTCAGTCACAAACTGAGCAAGTCGAAACAACTGAAGTAAAGGTTGAAGAACAGCCACAGCAAGAAGTTGAAGTAAAAGAAGAAACAGAAAATGTACAGGAGGAGAAACCTGTAGAAGAAGTTGTTGAAGAACAACCTCCACAAACACAGACTCCACCTGAATTGAATGAAGATGAAGTTCTTTCATATATTGGAAAAAGATACGGTAAGGAAATCAATTCAATTGATGATTTGGTTAGTGAACGTAAAGAAAGCGAACCGCTTCCTGAAGACGTTGCTGCTTACCTAAAGTATAAAAAAGAAACTGGACGTGGTTTTAATGACTTTGCAAAACTGCAAAGAGATTACACTGATTTAAGTCCAGACGCTTTGCTACGTGAATATTATTCTATAACTGAAGAAGGTTTAGACTCTGAAGATATAGATATGTTAATGGAAGATTTTGTTTATGACGAAGAAGTTCATGAACCAAATGAAATTAAAAAAATAAAACTAGCAAAGAAAAAAGAGATTGCTAAAGCTAAAAGGTTTTTAAAACAACAGCAGGAACAATACAAACAGCCCCTTGAGTCAAGGGAAAGTTCTGCCACTGCTAATAATGAAGAACTTATAGAGTATAGGCAATATTTAGAGTCAGCTAAAGCTCAACAGAATGATGCTGTTCAGAAAAGAGAATGGTTCGTTAAAAAAAGCGACGAGGTATTCAGCTCCGAATTTAAAGGTTTTAAATTCAATATAGGAGAAAATGAAATAGTGTATTCCCCAGGTAGTGCTTCTGAACTTAGAAAAGCTCAAGAGACTCCACTTAATTTTGTAAATAAATATTTGGATTCTAGTGGTTTTATTAAAGATGCAGAAGGATACCATAAATCTTTAGCAATTGCAATGAATCCTGAGAAGTTTGCTCAGTTCTTCTATGAACAGGGTAAATCCCAGGCAACAGATGATGTAATGCGTAAAACAAAAAATGTCAATATGACTGAGCGTAGTGCACCAGAAGTTTCTGTCAAATCAGGTTTTCAAGTGAAAGCAGTTTCTCAGCCTTCGAGCAAAGGACTGCGAATTAAGAGTATAAAAAAAACGTAATAATAATTTAAAATAATATAACATGGCAGGACAAGTAAAAGCAACGCCAACATTCGCGTTGACTCCGAGTTCAGAAAGAACTCCAACAGCCCAAAACTATATTGTAAATTTTGATTTCTTAAATCAGTATCTTCCTGATACGTATGAAAAAGAATTTGAAAGATACGGTAATAGAACGATTTCTTCATTCTTAAGAATGGTAGGAGCGGAAATGCCTACAAACTCAGACCTTATCAAATGGGCTGAACAAGGTAGGTTACACACGAAATATACACAAGTAGGTACTGCAGTAGCAGCAGGTCAAGACCAAGCTATATTTCAGGTAAACGATGCAATCGACCCAGCGACTGCTGAGCAAGTAATCAGAGTAGGACAAACAGTAGTGATTGTTCAAAACGATGGTTCAGGTCTTAACAAAGCAGTTGTAAGTGCAGTAAACAATGCCGGTGGTGGTAAAGGACAGTTCACAGCTGACTTTTATGAAGCAGGTGGTTTAGTAACTTCAGGTACTGGAGCAGGTAACGCAGATGTTACAGTGTTTATTTACGGTTCAGAATTTAAAAAAGGAACAGCAGGTATGGTAGGTTCATTAGAAGCTAATGACTTTATCTTCGATAACAAACCAATCATTATTAAAGATACGTATAACGTAGCTGGTTCTGATATGGCTCAAATCGGATGGGTAGAAGTTACTACTGAAGATGGTGCTACTGGTTACCTTTGGTACTTAAAATCTGAGCACGAAACAAGATTAAGATTCGATGACTATTTAGAAACAGCTATGATTGAAGCTGTACCTGCAGAGCAAAACTCTGGAGCTGCTGCAATCTTAGGAAGCGCAGGTGGTGCTGCTAACCCAGGTGCTGGGTCAGACGGTATTTTCTATGCAGTTTCTCAAAGAGGAAACATCTGGGACGGTGGTAATCCAACTACCTTAGCAGACTTCGATTCAATCATTAGTAGATTAGACAAACAAGGAGCTATTGAAGAAAATGTAATTTTTGCAAACAGACAATTCATTTTTGATATGGACGATATGTTAGCTGCTCAAAACTCTTACGGAGCGGGTGGTACTTCTTACGGTCTATTTGACAATGACGAAGAAATGGCATTGAACTTAGGATTCTCTGGATTCAGAAGAGGATACGATTTCTATAAGACTGATTGGAAATATTTAAACGACCCTACAATGAGAGGTGGTTTACCATCAGGTGCAGGTTCAGGTAAAATCAATGGACTATTAGTTCCAGCTGGTTCTACAAGTGTTTATGACCAAATTCTTGGTAAAAACGCTAAGAGACCTTTCTTACATGTTAGATATAGAGCTTCAGAAACTGAAGACAGAAGATATAAGACTTGGATTACTGGTTCTGCTGGTGGTGCTGCAACGTCAGATATCGATAACATGCAAGTAAACTTCTTGTCTGAGAGAGCTGTATGTACTTTAGGTGCAAACAACTTCTTCTTATTCCAAGACTAATACTTAATTACAAGGGGTACAGCAATGTGCCCCTTTTTTAAATTTTAAATTAAATTAAATCAAATGAAAAAAGAAAAGACAAGTCCTAATATGGACACAGTTAAAATTACTCCCAAAAAATCTACTCCAAAGTTCGTAGATAAACAATATAAACTTACAAGAGAAACAGCTCCCTTATCTTTGATATTAGCATCAAGGCATACAACAAGGTTTCCGCTGTTACACTTTGATGAGGACACAGGTCTTAATAGGCCTCTTAGATATGCAAGAAACCAAAACTCTCCATTTCAAGATGAGCAAGATGATAACGCTATTGTTGAGCCAATTGTATTTGAAGATGGATTCTTACACGTGCCAAAGAATAATCAGGTACTTCAAAAGTTCATGGATTTACATCCAGGGAAAGGAAGAATATTTGTGGAAGTCAACAAAGCAAAAGAAGCTGCTGAATTAGTTGAAGACTTAAATTTAGAAGTCGATGCTTTAATTGAAGCAAGACAGCTAACAGTTGAACAAGTTGAAAACGTAGCTAGAGTTTTATTTCAGAATGATGTATCAAAAGTTACAACAGCTGAATTAAGAAGGGATATATTAATATTTGCAAAACAAAACCCTGGTGGTTTTATGAATTTATTAAAAGACCCAGCTCTTAAATTTAATGCTGATATTCAAAACATTTTAGATAAAAATCTAATACAGTTAAGAAACAATAAGAAAGAGGTGTGGTTTAACACAGATTCAAATAAAAAGAAAATGTGTAATATACCATACGGTGAAGACCCTTTATTTATAATAGGTTCTTACTTTCAAAGTGATGATGGTTTAGAGTCTTTTAAACATTTAAAAGCGTTAGCAAAAAATTCGTAACTTTGTGCTTTAAGTTTAACTATTAATTTTTTTACAATGACAAAATTTTTAAATATTCCAGTAACTAATGAGCAATACCAATTGGTAGCTATTAGTGATATTGTGTTAATAGAGCAAGCATCTACTACTACAGTAACAATTGCTTATGGTGGTGGAAAAGTAACTACGATTACTCATGCAACAGCAGGTGCAGGAGATGAAACGCAAAGAGATGCAATTCAAGATGCAGTAGTAGCAGCATTAACTACTTCATGGACAAACCCATCGTATAATGTAGATAACCTACCTTATGCAGTAAGTGGAATTGCAGTCGCATAAAAGATTTAATCCTTCCTTTACTATCGACAGCGAGAAAGCACCTAATTCCTAGGTGCTTTTTTATTTTATGTATCTTTGTAAAAAGATTTTCAAATGATAAATTCTGTAAGAAATACTGTCCTTGCTATTATCAATAAAAATAACTACGGATATATATCTCCTGGTGATTTTAATTTATTTGCTAAACAAGCTCAGTTAGATATATTTGACGAATATTTCATAAGATATAATCAGCAAATTAATGAAGAGAATGCAAGAATATCTGGAACGGGATATGCTGATATTAAAAAGGGATATGAAGAAGTTATAGACACTTTTTCAATCACATCATTCCTTACTCAAAAAACTCAAAACGTTTATTATGTTCCTTCAGCATCTACAACAGGTTCTGATTATTATTTACTAAATAAAGTATTGTGTTTTTCTGGAGGTACATTAAAAGGTGAAGCTGAAAAAGTAACTCATAGTAAAATTACTATGTTAAACAGTTCGCTTCTTACGTCTCCATCTAACACGTTCCCTGCTTATACTCAAGAAGCAGATGAAATAACAATTTATCCAAATACATTTAATGGAGTAAATGACATTCAAGCTCAGTACATAAGATATCCTTTAGACCCTAAATGGACTTATGTAACGTTATATGGAGGTGAACCATTGTTTGACCAAACACAAGCGGATTACCAAGACTTTGAATTGCCTATTGATGATTCAAATAATTTAGTAGCTAAGATATTGCAATACGCAGGAATATCAATTAGAGAAGCTGACGTGTTTCAATTTGGACAAATAGAAGACCAACAACAAAATCAAACTAATTTATAATTATGGGATATATAAATCAAAGAAAATATTATACTAATGATGGTGTAAATCCTACGGATGAAAATTGGGGTTCTTATCAATATGTTGGTTTAGAAGATATTGTTAAAAATTTTCAGTTAATGTATGCTGGAAACCATGAGTTAATTAACAATGAAAATAGATTTAAAATATTGTTTCATGCAAAACGTGGTATACAAGAATTAAACTATGATGCTTTTAAAGAAATTAAAAATTTAGAACTTCAAGTGTATGATGACTTAAGATTTGTTTTACCTGCTGATTATGTAAATTGGGTAAAGTTATATTTGTTAAAAGATAATGTCTTAAGAGAATTAACAGAAAATATTCAAGTACAATCAGCTGTCTCTTATATACAATCTGCTACAGCTTCATTTACTTATGATGGTGATGGTAATGCAACAGAGGTTGATTCAACTTTAGATACAGAAAGAAAAAACGGGTCATTAAGGAGTATATATTTAAATGATGAAATAGATGAGAATGTAAATCCTAATGTATATAATTATGACAGTGATATATACAATTATAGAATAGGAGCTAGATATGGTTTAAATACTGAAACAGCTAATATAAACCCTACGTTTACTATAGATAAAAAAGCTGGTGTTATTAATTTTGATTCCACTATGGCAAACCAACAGTGTGTATTACAATATATATCTGATGGAATGGAAAATGGTGATGACTCCAAAATAAGTGTAAACAAATTATTTGAAGAATATATATATGCTTATATACAATATGCTATTTTAAACAGTAAATTTGGAGTACAAGAGTATATCATTAATAGAGCAAGAAAAAATAAACAAGCTTTATTAAGAAATGCTAAAATCAGATTAAGTAACATTCATCCTAGTAGATTGCTTATGAATCTTAGAGGTGAAGATAAGTGGTTAAAATAAAATGGCAAACATTCAAAGAAATTTTATAGCGGGCCGAATGAATAAAAGCCTTGATGAAAGGCTTGTCCCAAATGGAGAGTATATAAATGCTGTAAATGTTAGGCTTGGTTCTACTGAAGATTCTGAGATTGGTGCTGTTGAAAATTCTAAAGGAAACCTTCCTTTAACAGAACTACAATATGTTGATGGAACAAAACTAAGTTCTCAAGCTAGATGTATTGGGGCATTTGAAGATGGAGCAAATTTAGTGGTTTATTGGTTTGTTCATGACCCTGCATTTACTCAAGGAGCTACAGGTAAATTAGATTTAATTGTTTCTTTTGACGTTGAAACTGGAGAGTTAATATATCACGTTATTAGTATAGACAATGGTGATGGTATAAACACAACTTTAAATTTTAATCCAAACTTTTTAATTACAGGTGTAGATAAAATAGATAATCTTTTATTTTTTACTGATAATTACAACGCGCCAAGAGTAATTAATATAAATCAAAATTATGGAGACCCTAGGCCTGCTGTACTTACAGATGATTTTAATGAAGATGAAATTTTAGTTATTAAAAAACCTCCTACAAGCGCTCCAACAATACAGCCATTTAACGTAGCAAGTATTACAGACGCATATTTGCAAGATAAATTTATTTGTTTCGCGTACAGATACAAGTATGCTAACGATGAGTATTCAGCTATTTCACAATTTAGCGAACCTTCTTTTGTTCCAGGTCCATTTAATTTTAGTTCCAATAGTTTTTTAAACGAAGGAATGATAAATACTAAAAATGCGTGTAATATTACATTTAACACTGGTAGCAGTAAAGTAACAGATGTTCAAGTTTTATTTAAAGAAGCGGATTCTAATGTAATTAAAGTAGTTGAAACTTTTAACAAACAACAAGAAGGGTTTACTAACAACCAAGATAGAACAATAGCTTTTACAGATAGAAAGATATTTACAGTACTACCTGACTCGGAAATATTAAGGCTCTACGACAACGTGCCTCAGCTTGCAAAATCTCAAACATTAATGGGAAATCGATTAGTGTACGGTAATTATTTTGAAGGATATGATTTAAAAGATAATTCGGGAGCTAAAGTAAACTTTACTTTTGTTGCAAATTTACTATCTGAGTTAATTACTTCAGAAGATTTAATTTCAGATGCTTTTATCGGCCCTGAATATACCTATGGCTCAACGGTATCAATTGATGATAGTGCTTTTTATGTTGATTTATCAACGCTTTTACCTTCGGGTATTTTACAACCTGAAAACAAATTAATACCAGGTGCTACACTTACTTTTGATATTGGCTACGGGTATTCTGCAAATGCTGTGACAGGACTTCCAACTCCAGTTCCGCCAGTTGCGACAAACTTTTTTACATGGTCTTATACTTTAATTGATAGTTATAACACGGTAGCTGACTTAGTAGCAAGTGATGACTTTCAAGAAAAAATAGGAACTGCAACTACTATTCAAACGGTGGCTAATGCTGGTAATGGAAGAACAATGACTGATGTTTTTAATATTAGTTTACCAGCTGCTTTTGATAATAATTTTACAAATTTACTACAATCAGGTCGAACAAATGCAACTCCATCCTCACCTTCAGCAGGTGAACCATTAGGAGTGTTACCACCTCCATTAGAAGGAAATGCAAATAGATTTGGAATACAATTAAATGCAGCTCAATACGCCGACCCAGTTTCTTTTTCATCAGTATATGCTTATTGGAGAGTTGTTGAGGTTAATGTAAGGTTTCAAGAAAGTCCTTCAATAGGAAGTTTACATAGTAACAGAGGATATGAAATTGGTATGGTTTATATGGATGACTATAATAGAGCTTCAACAGCTCAGGTTAGTCCTTTCAATTCTGTAAACTTACCTTGTAGTGTGTCATCTTCTCGTAATTATATTCAAGTAGATATACCTCCAACTCAAATTGCTCCATCGTGGGCGACTAAATATAAGTTTGTTATAAAACCAACTGCAACTAACTATGATACTATTTATAGTAATATAAATTATTATGACCCAACTACTCAAGCTAGTTATTTTTTATTAGATGGTGAAAGCGCTAATAAGGTTGAAACAGGAGATAGATTAATTGTTAAAGGTGATTCAAGAGGCGCTTTAAATAGATGTGTTTATGCAACTGTTCTTGAGAAACAAACACAAACTGCAGGGTTTTTAGAAATATTTGATTCAGCAGGAACTAAAGTAGATGTAGTTGGTGGAACGTATATGAAGATTAATGCTAGCAATTTTGCATCTGTCCAAGCAAATGATGCAGTTGTTGGTCCAACATCAAATAATGTAAAAACAGCAAATCAATCTTTTAAATACCCAGTTGTTGCTTATGAATTATTTACTACTGTAGACTACGCTTCTCCTCTAACAGATGTTTATGATGTATATGATGTTCCAGTAGGCACTAGAATAATTATGACAATTGAAATGACAAGGGAAGGAACAGGTAATAATCCATGTCAAAAAAGAAATTATTTATTAGAAAAAACATTTACAGCATCCAGGGATTATGATAATATGGCTAATTGGTTTACTGGTGATAACATATCTAGTGTTTTATCTTCTGGAACTCAAGACAGTGTTAATCCTATTGGAAATATATTTATAACTCCTCAAGTTTCTAATGCAGCATCGCCTTCATCAGGTAATAATAAAACAAATCAAGAATTAAGAGACGCAAACTTATTTGGTTCTACAGCAGGAGCACCTTCACAAAATTTTTATTACAGAATATATGAAGATACAAGTACTCAAGACCCAAGTGGAAATAATTTAATTTACTTATTAGTATCAGGACCATCGGGATGTGGGTCAGAAGATAATGAAAAAGCAAGAGTCGAAGTTAATTTTACAGTATATAGAGCTGATTCCACTTATATATTTGAAACAGAACCTGAAGAAGCTTTACCGGATGTATGGTATGAAAACAGTGAGTCTTACGACATAAGCAATGGTTTGCATTTAGGTAATGTTCAAAATCAAACTTCAAATCAATCAGGTAAAATAAATACTGGATTTATAAACTGTTTTACATTTGGAAATGGAGTTGAAAGTTATAAAATAAGAGATTCGATAAAAGCTAAATCATTTGGTTTAGGTAATAGGGTCTTTACTACATCAAATGAAGAATATAAAAAAGCACATAGATTTGCTGACTTAACATACAGTGGTGTTTTTAATGATGAATCAAATGTAAATAGACTTAATGAGTTCAATTTAGGTTTAGTAAATTTTAAACCATTAGAAGAAACGTATGGTGATGTAGAAATATTGTATGCAAGAGAAACAGATATACTTGTTTTACAAGAAGATAAAATATCTTACGTACTTGCTGGCAAAAATATATTATCAGACTCAACTGGAGGTGGAGTAGTTACATCTGTACCTGAAGTGTTAGGGACGCAAATAGCTAGGATTGAAGAGTATGGTATTAGTAATCACCCAGAAAGTTTTGCTGTATTTGGACAAAATAAATTTTTTACCGATGCTAAAAGAAATGTAGTTATTAAATTAACAGGAAGCTCAGCTCAAAACGAAATACTTACGGTTATATCTAATGAGGGTATGCGAAGCTGGTTTAGAGATTTATTTGCAGAAGCTTCAGCAACACAAAAACTAGGGGGTTATGACCCTTATATGCAAGAGTATGTCTTTACGACAAATACAATTGTAAAACCTGAAACAGAATTATGTACAGCTTGTGGTGTAACAAAAAATATCACAATTATTGCTGGGCAAGAATTTGTATACTGTGTTGAAATTGGGGAAGATGTAGGACCTCCATCAAAACTGTACTACGTTGAAATAGATTATGTAATACCCTTTGAGAACACTGACTTAATTGTAACAGAGGGAACAGAACAACAAATAGTTTCAGAAGCAGGTGTAGATTTGGAAACGGAAGGTCAAGTCTCTGGAACTGGATATACAATACAAGCTATATATGATGGAGTTACATACACGACAGGATTGGTTTATCAGAGTGGAACATTAAAATTTCCAAAACCAAATCCTACTCCAACTGAAGTTGTTTTAATTGTAACCTCGAATGCTGTTGTAGACGATACAATACAAGTGACAGTTAAATGTCCAGAAGAAGAGTTGTTTAGTGTTTATAGTATTACTTTAAGTACTAATGCTAACGCTGGTCAGTTTACTCATACTGAGTTTAGTTGGACAGATTCAGTTGTTACTTCACCGACTCAAACAGATTTAGTCACTTTTATATCCAACCCTAACGACCCTATTGTTTCTCAATATAGAGAATTAGAAGGACCTCAGGGCTCTAATATAATACCGCCTGATGGTTCAACAATTACAATGAGGTCGAATAAAATTAATTTTGATAACTTTCAGTTTGACCCTAATGAAAATGAATTTAGATATCTAAGAACGGATGCCTTATATGAAAATAATCCTACTGATATAAATATATTATTAGCTGCATCAGTACAAGCTACTCCAATAAACACTACTGGCGCTCCTAATTTATATAGCGCTGATTTTGGTTTACCTGCAGGAGGAAACAAACTATATTTAGTATATGATTTAAGAAATTCTATTGGGCAAGAATTATGTTATTCTTCAACAAGTTTATTTGATGCGTGTTGTAACTGTACATTTACACCTACACCTACACCAGCACCAGCGCCAGCACCAACACCAGTAATTCCAGTTTATGATTACTTCTTAGGTATTGATTGTGTAAGCTTGCAAGCGGTATATTTAAAAGCAAATCAAACATTAGGAATTGTTGTTGGAGATGAAGTTCAATACTCATCTGGAGGAACTGTACAAGGTTGTGCATCTTTATATGCAGTCGGAGGTACTGGTAGTAGCGGAGAAGTAACAGTTCAAGTAGCAGGATGTGGAGATTCTAGATGTTCAACATAAATGGTTAACTTTGTAAAATTGTAAATGGCAGCAACAGGAACATATTATTATAGCTCAGCAAATTTTGCTTCAGCCACTGCTTTATATTTAGATGCAGCATTAACTTCTTTTGCTCCTGATGGATGGTATTCTGACGAGTCAATATATAGGCAGCAGGCTTCAGGTGTTTTATTTGCTGAAACTACTTGTCCTAATTGTGCTTCGCCAGCACCAGTACCAACTCCAATAGTATATGATTATAGAATATATTCCGAATGTGCAGGAAGCGGAAGTCAAGTTTTTAGAATAGTAACTGGGGGAAGCTTTCCAGCTACAGTTTTATATAATAGTATTTGTTATGGAAACCCTCAATTAACAGGTTTAACATCAACAGTTAATGTTAATGGATTATCAAGTTACGCTAATTGTACTGATTGTGGAACAGTCCCTACACCAGTGCCTGGTCCTACACCTACACCAGTACCTGGTCCTACACCTACACCAGTGCCTGGTCCTACACCTACACCAGTACCAGTACCTGTGCCAGTACCTGTACCAGTACCAGTGCCAGTACCTGTGCCTACAGTTTCGTATGATTATAGAGAATATGCAGATTGTCAAGGCACTGGTAATACACAAATATTTAGAGTTGTATCAGGGGGGTCATTTCCTACGGTAGTAAAATATAATACTGTTTGTTGGGAAAATATATCTTCTACTAGCACACCATCTTTAGTGGATGTTGCAGGTTTACTAAGTTATAATAATTGTTCAGATTGTTTACTTGTACCAACACCAGTACCTGTGCCAGTACCAGTGCCAGTACCAACACCTCCTTCAGGAACACAATTGTTTTCAACTAACAACGTTAACCTTGGTCAAAGTTCATCTAGCGCTGCATGTGTATTACAAACCTCAGTTTCTATATACACATTGAGAGCAAATGTTGCATCGGTTCAGGTTAATGATATTTTTTACACTAACAGCTCACTATCTAATATATTTAATGGTGGTTTAAAATGGTATGGTGTAACAAATGTAAATGGTCATTACCCAGAGCTAGATAACGGATATGCGTTTTTAATAAATTCAAATGGTGAGGTTGACGCAATAGTTGATTGTACTCCAACACCAACTCCAACCGCTCCAACTCCAACCGCTAATTTCCAAGATGTAGAGATTAGAGAATGTGGAACTACAACGCCTACATATAATGTAAGAGTACAGGGAGGTATTTTAACTGCTCCAACACTTGCTAATGGATTAGCAATTAAAATAACAGGAGCAGCATCAGGGCCTAACCCAGGGTTTACGAATACAGATTGTTGGGAAATAATTGATAATGCAGCAACGTCTTTTGATTCAACTGTTAGTTTAAATTCAGTTGATTCAAGTTGTGGTGGTTGTGCGCCAGCGCCAGTATATGAATATAATGTATATACTGAGTGTCAAACTAGTACAACACAAATATTTAGAAAATTATCTACGACAGCTACTTGGCCAAGCTTTGTTGAATATAATAATATTTGTTATTCAAGCCCACAATCCACAACCGGTACATCAACGATAAGTGTTGAGTCTTTAACAAGTTTTAATAATTGTTTCGATTGTGAAAATCCATCAATGTTTATTAATGGTTTACCACAACAAGGTTATACAGAAGCTGCGGCTTGTAATGCTAGAACAGACTACTTTGTTTTCTCTAACAGAACATCGGTTGGTCAGATTATAGTTGGTGATACATTATATGCTAACTCTTCTAAAACAACAGTATTTAATGGAGGGTTAGAATGGTATAGTATTTCAAACACACTTGGACTTTTACCTCAACCTTCAAACGATAAATATTTAATTCTTTCTACCGGTGTTGTTCAGGCTATAACGAGTTGTGCAACAACTCCAACGCCAACGCCAACACCAACACCAGTTCCTGTAGCAACGCAAGATATTAGAATTAGAAGTTGTGTAGATTCAAGTGAGTATAATGTAACTGTAGTAGGTTCAAGTGGATTGCCAAACAATTTCCAAATTCAAATTAGTGGAGGTGGAGGTAGTTGTCCGTCTTGGCCAGGTGGAAGTGGTTCTGAATGTTTTGAGATTATTCAAACTAGTGGTGTTACAGGTGTGTGTAGTGTAAGTATTACAGCTATAACTTCTGGTGGTTGTTCTGCTGGAAACCTTACTTGTGGAACGCCGACACCTGTACCAGTACCAGTGCCAACTCCAGTGCCTGCGCCAGTTCCGTCACCAACTACAATATTTGGAAGATACTTAGATTGTGACGACCCTAGTAACTTATTAGACGTAAGCGCTCCATTTGGCACTACTTTCCCTAATGTTTTAAAAAGCGGGTCGGTGTGTTTTGCTTTTGATTCAAACGCTGGTTCAGGAGTTGATGGTTCGTATACTTTATATGCGTCATTCAACCTTTGTTTAGATTGTCAAAACCCACCAACTCCGACACCTGTACCAGTACCAGTGCCAGTGCCAGTACCAGTGCCAACTCAATCTGTTTATTATTACTTAATAGATAGATGTGATGGAAGTGTTGGAATTTACACTGAGATAGCTTCAACTTCTGTTTTATCTCCATTTACTTCAGTAAAAATGAATGATGGATTATGTTATGAAGTACAAGATGCTGTAGGACCAATAAACTCAAATGTTCCGGTTGCTAATTATGCAGATTGTACAGCTTGTGAGGCAACGATACCTACGCCAACACCTGCTCCAGTGCCAGTACCTGTACCAGTGCCAGTTTCGCCAACACCTGCTCCAGTGCCAGTACCTGTACCAGTGCCAGTGCCAACTCCAGTGCCAGTAGCGCCGACACCAGTTCCAAGCTCATCTTGTAGTCTTGTAAGTTTGGAGTTTGTACCAAGCGTAAATGAGATTGTATGTAACAACTATGAATTTTACTACGCGAATACAACTGATTTATGTACTGCGACAGCATTATATAGAACTCCAAATTGTGATAGAGGAGCTTTAGCAGGATATTATAATAATGGAAACTTTTATAGATACTGGAACGGTTCTACATTTACATTGTCGTGTACAGTTACTAATTGTCCATAGTTTTTCATTTTAAATAATTATCATTAACTTTATTTGAAATTTAATCAAATCAAATGGAGGAAATACATAATTTTATTACACCTGAGGAGTGTCAAGAACTTATTAAAATGATTGACACTAACCATTCACGTTCATCAGTAGTTGTGGGGGGTACAGACAGAACAGATGTTACTGACCATAGAACATCAAGCACATCAAATTTAGACATGAACACCCCAATAATGTCTAAGATTAAAAATAAAATAGCTAATACATTAGGTTTAGAACCAGTTAAAGGAGAAGCTATCCAAGGACAATTATATAAACCTGGTCAGTACTTTAAACCCCATAATGATTTTTTTAGTGGTGCTGCTTATGATATGCATTGTAAAGCTTCTGGAAATAGAACACACACTTTAATGATATATTTAAACCAAGATTTTGTAGGGGGAGGCACTCACTTTCCTACGCTACAAAAAACCGTACAGCCTGAAACAGGCAAAGCTTTATGGTGGTATAATTTAAAAGATGGTAAAGTACAAGAGCAATATCTTCATGAGGGTGTAACTGTAGATGAGGGTAAAAAATACATTGTAACATCTTGGTGGAGAGAAAAAGGCTGGGATGGTGCTGGTGATGAAAAAATGTATTATGATTCTCAAAAAGAAAAACCTGTGCAGAAAATAGAAGAGACTGAAATAGTAGAAGGAATGCAGAATAAATCTTATATAGTTAAAGCTTCAGAAGCTCAAAACTTAAAAAAGTCAATAGAAAAAAAAGAGTTTACTACTATAGATGACTTTCCAAGATTTACTGATAATGGTTTTAGTTTAATGAAATGTCCAGAAGAAACCTGGAACTTAATAAGTGAATCCTATGAGTTGTTAAAAGATAAAAAACAAACAGAAGAATTTGATGGAAAAAAAGAATTTATAGTAGGTGGTGATTCTGAGATTATGTCATTTGACCACTTGCCAAGTGTAAGAACTTTAATTCATCAGCAATTATTAAAGACACACGAGGATTGGATAAAAGAGTCTTTAACGCCTTCATTTATTTATGGTATAAGGTCGTATACAAAAGGCGCTACATTAACACCACACGTAGATAGAATTGCTACTCATCACGTTTCATCAATTATTATAGTAGATAAAGATTTAAGATGTGGTTGTCAAAATAAAAAATATGCAGATGATTGGCCCTTAGACATACAAGGTCACGATGGAGAGTGGTATAAAGTTTATGCTCAACCTGGAGATATGATATTATATGAATCAGCAGTTTGTGAACACGGAAGAACAGATTCTTTCGGTGGTGCTTTTTTTAGAAACTTTTATGTTCATTATCAATTAAAAGATTGGGTATATAAATCATGAGTAAATCAATTTTAGTGACAGGTGGAGCAGGGTTTATAGCTCATCACGTTATAGAGCATATATTAGACAACACTGACTGGTCAATTGTATCTTTAGATAGACTTGATTTTAGTGGAAATTTAAATAGATTACAAGAAGTAGTAGGCGGTCGTAAAGATATTAATAGAGTTAAAATTGTACATCACGATTTAAAAGCTCCATTAAATTCACAAATAGTTTCAGCTATAGGCAATATTAATTATATAGCGCATTTGGCTGCCGGTTCACACGTAGATAGAAGTATAGATTATCCTATGGAGTTTGTTATGGATAATGTAGTAGGAACGGCCAATATTCTTGAATACGCTAAATCTATAGACAGTTTAGATAAGTTTGTATATTTCAGTACAGATGAAGTGTTTGGGCCAGCTCCAGGAGACGTAAAGTATAAAGAGAATGATAGATATAATTCAACTAATCCATATAGTGCTTCTAAAGCAGGAGCAGAGGAGTTAGTTGTTGCTTTTGAAAACACATATAAAATGCCAAATATTATAACACATACTATGAATGTATTTGGTGAGAGACAACATCCAGAGAAATTTATTCCAATGTGTATTAATAATATTTTAAATAACAATAAAATATGGATACACGGAAATAAAGAAAAAACAGAAGCAGGAAGTAGACATTATATACACGCTAAAGACGTTGCGAGCGCACTACATTTTTTATTAATTAATTCTACACCATCTACTCCTGATGACACTGGTATTAAATGTCCTAAATATAATATAGTAGGAGCAGAAGAAATAGACAATTTATCCTTAGCAAAATTTATAGCTAAAGTTTTAGGTAAAGAATTAAAATATGAAATTATTGATTTTCATTCTTCTAGACCTGGGCATGATTTACGATACGCTCTTGATGGTAATAAAATGGAAAAAGCTGGATGGTCTCCAAACAAGGTTTATGATACATTAGAAAAAACCATTAAGTGGACAGTTGATAACAAAAGTTGGTTAGAGTGTTGAATGAAAAAATTTAATTTTTTAATAACAGCTCACTCAGACAATCCTACACGTTTAGAGTTATTATTAAAGTGTATAGAGTCAATAAAAAAATTTGGTTATAAAGCAATTGTTGTTGACCATTACTTTAATTATGAAGCTTTTAAATTATCTGATGGATATGTTTGGATAGAAGATAATGAAATTGTAACTCCTAAAGATTGGCATAAATATAATTTATACCACGCCTGTCATAGTCCTTATGAAAAATATGATACTTACACACCATACGGTAGCTTTGCTCCTTATGCTATTTTAAATCAATTTAAAAAAGGATATCAGCTTGTAGAAGGTGAAGGAGTTTTTAGTATACATTATGATTTTCAATTAAAAAATGACGTTGGTGATTTAATAAAAAAATATCCTAACAGAGATGGTATATTTTTTAAATATCCTGCTGATAATTTTTCTTTGTTTAGTAGTTGTTTTTATTTAAAAAAATCTTTGTGGAAAAAGTTTGAAAGATTTAATTCTATAGACCAGTATATGAAAGAGATAAATAAATATATGGAATGGTACTTTTATGATGATTTTAAAAATGAAAACGTTGAATTACTTGATGCTCATCCACGTGACTACTTTGTTCACGATTTATATTATAGGTCCTCTTATTTGAATTTTAATTGTAATCTATATGCTTCAGGACAGGAAGTGTTGTTCAATTTTAATAATACATTTGAACTGTTAGATAAAAATAATGATTATTATTTAGAAAAAGAAAACAAAAAATTAAACATACATTTAAGTGAAGACCACTTTAAGTATCATACGTTTATAAAAAAATGATAAGATTTATTCCAAGCGCAATAGTTGATAACCGATACAAATGGATGGCTAATTTTTGGGCGTATGCTCAAAAAAAATCATACAAAGATAAAGCTATGTTTAATAGTTTAGTTACAGTGGTGAAACAAAACACTGGAGATAGCTCTATATATAATTCAATTGATTGGGATTTAAAAGGGTTACCTCATTATATTTGTCCACCTATCTGGAATTATGTGTCAAGCAGAAATGATAATTGTATTGTTATTAATGTTATTTCTTCTTTAAAACCTTTGTTGCCATATTATAATGATGATGATATATTGGTTATATGTGATATGGATATGGTAAGTTTAAAACCATATACTGGTATTTTGCCTGATGATAATTCTATAGTATGTTATGATGGATATGAAGACTGGCACATGTTTATAGCAAACTCAAGTAAACAGAACTATAATAAAATAAAACCTTATTTAAAACACGAAGATGGACAGTATATGAATGGAGGGTTTGTTCCTATATTTATTAAAGTTAAAGTTTTGAAAAATATTATAGATGAAATTATATCTGTAGCTGAACAGATTGTAGAATCAAAAGAAGAGCCTACTTGGAAATGGTGGAGTTGTATGACTGCTTTATCTATTGTGTGTCATAACAATAAAATAAAAATGATTGGTGATAACAATACTTACATACCCAACTTTAACACTTATAATGAAGATAAACATTTTTTTGCCCATTATAGTGTTGACCCCCTTTTTGACAAAAGAACTTTTCCAAATCACAATATATGTAAATACCCTAACAATGGGTTTTATAACTTGGTCAAGGAGTGGATGGTAAATTAAATAGGTAACTATTAATTTTGTAAATTTGTAAACAAATAATCTCTTTATGGCTGGTGCTCTTTTTAGTTTTTCATGTCCTATTGACCAAATAGGTGACGAGAATGGTCAATGTACGTGGACAGTGGTTTGTAATGATGGAGAAAAAATAAATATAAAAGTTCCAGCAAACGAAATTAAAAACTATTGTTTAGAAAAAGGTTCAACAATTTTACCAACCTCTGTTTATGGTATATATTATGATGTACAACAAAACTGTGAAACTAAATGTGGTGATGCTAATCCTGACCCATTAGAAGGGTATGTTTATTATGAATATGAGAATTGTAATGTAGCAACTCAAAAACAAATATTTAGAGCTCCATCAAGCTTTACTGCATGGCCTAATACTTTGGCTTATCAATCTATTTGTTGGACAAATGGTGTGAGCACAAGTAATATATCTTATTTAGATGTTGCAAACATTCCTATTTATAGTGATTGTGCTACCTGTGCTACAGCATTAGCGCCTACACCTACACCAACACCCGTGCCTACTCCACCCGGTGTAGCAGATTTTTGCTTAAGTTTTACTAACAATCTTACAGTCTTTAGTAGAACTGCAACTATAGGGGATTTTGAAGGCATTACAGTTCGATATTATGTAATAAATGGAGTATGGGGAGTTTATGGGGTTAACACTGGGGTGTATCAAATAACAGGTGTACCAGCAGAGTGGCCAATTGCTTTTTTAAACAATGGAAAAGAAAATTTAATTTCATATACAGGAACAAAATTAGAATTAAATGCTACAGGACTAGATGGAAACACTTATGATTTTTATTCAGGAACAATAACCTTAAATGTAAATGAAGACTTTGGTGTCATAAGTTATCAAACCTTATATCCAACATCTACAAATGGAGCATACTTTTTAGGAGAAAATAATTTAAGATTTAATACGGATTGTAATCCATCTTCGCCTCCTACACCATCGCCTCCTACTCCAAGTCCAGTGCCTACGAGTGTTGTTCCCCCTATACCTTCTCCAGTAGATACAGAATGGACAGTAAGTTATAGCGAAAACTCTAAAGGTTGGCCATCATTTTATTCTTATATACCAGAATATATGATAGGAATGAATAATTTCTTTTACACTTTTAAAGGAGGTAACTTATATCAACACAACACTAATGAGTTAAGAAATAATTACTATGGTGAACAATTTAATTCACAAATAACAAGTGTGTTTAATCAGAACCCACTAGAAAATAAAGTGTTTAAAACTTTAAATTTAGAATCAAATGATGCTTGGGAATCTTATTTAGAAACTGATATACAAATAAATGGTTTTATGGAAGATGGTTGGTTTGAAAAGAAAGAAGGAGCTTGGTTTGCATATCTTAGACAAAGAGGTGAAGTGCCTGCACTTGAAGGACAATATGCAATGAGGTCTGCTAATGGTATTGGAAAAACATCTAATGTAGCTGTAAACGCGGGGACAACTATTCTTAGTTTTTCTACAAACCCACTAGTATCTATAGGTAATTTTATAAGTGTAGGTGATTATGTATACCATTCTCTACCTCAATACACTGAAATTTCTTATGGTGGTATTGTAACACAAATAAATGTAGATTTACAAAACGGAATAAATGAATTAATAGTAAGCACAACCTCTGCAAACACTGTGGCTTTTCCATTAAATAACCCATACATTATGTTTATAAAAAGTTCTGAAGCTGAATCTCATGGTTTACTAGGACATTATTGTATATTTACTATAACAAACTTTAATACTCAAGCTACGGAACTGTTTGCAGTAGAGAGCGATGTAATGAAAAGCTATCCGTAAAAATTAGTATCTTTGTAATTATAAAAAAATTATGGCAGCACCTTTATTATTACCATTAATATCTGTTGGTCTTCAAGCTGCTGGCTCAATATTTAGTTTTGGCCAGGCAAAAAAGCAAAGAGATAAAGAAAGAGAAGCTCAAAGAGAAGCAGCAAAAGCATTAGGACAAGCAAGAAGAGAATTATCTGTTAATGCTTTGGCAGGACTCTCAATTGCTAAAGAACCTTATGAATTAGAGCGTGAAGCAATGTTACAAGCTGGAGCTTCAGCGTTACAAGCCGGTGTAGAAGGCGACCCAAGAGGTGCAGCAGCTACAGCAGGTAGGGTTTTACAAGCTCAACAAGCTGGACAAGCACAGCAAAGAGCTGCAATGTCACAAGAAATGCAAAGGTTAGATGAATTAGCTGCAAGAGAGGAATCAAGACTGCAAGGAGCAAGAGCTAATTTAGATTTAGCAGAAGCTAGGGGTCAGCAACAAATGGCAGCAGAAGCAAGACAAGCGGCTGCAACTGCTACACAAGCAGGTATTCAACAGGCTATTGGAGCTGGAACAACGCTGGCTGGACAAGCAAAATTATTTAGCGGTTCAAAACCAAGTGTTCCTCCAGGCGCTCAGTTTGACAGATTTATAGACCCTCAAATGGATTTATCTATAACAGGTCAACCAATGACTGCTTTTAACCAACCTATACCTGATGTTCCTAATTTATATGGAAGTCCTTTTAGTGCATTTACATCTAATCAAGCAAGTTTAAACGCCCCTATATTTCCCCAAGGGATTAGTGGTGTAGATTATTTTCAATCACTAAGACAACCAAGTCAAATATAAAATAATATTATGCCAGTAGGATATGGATATGTTAGAAGCGATGAACCCACTGTAGTAGATTGGGGAGCTATCACTAAACAAGCAACTGAGTCGTTAGCAGCTATAGATTCAGATAGAAAGAAAAGAAAAGCTGACATTGAAGAAACTAATCGTGAGTTTTATAAAACCTTAGCAGATAGACCAGTAAGTCAAAATACTGCTTTTAATAGTTTTATGTCAGATTATTCTACTCAGGTTTCAGCGGCTATGCTTAATCTTACCAATCAACTTAAATCTGGTAATATTACAGAAGAAGATTTTTACAGAAAAAGAGCCAACGTTCAAAGCCAGACAGAGATAATGTTAAATAACTTTAACACATACTCTCAAAAGTATGATGAGTATATTCAAAGAGCTGGACCTAATGGAGTAGGTGCATCAATAGAAGGATTTGAAAGAAGCCTTGGAAAAGATTTTATGAACTTTGAAAACTTAAGACCAGTTATAGACCCGAACAGTTATGAGGTTGCATTTACAAGAGAGATAGAGGGTGCATTAGGTAAGACACAACTTCAAGCTGCAAGTGCTAATGATGTATTTCAATACTCTAATTTTACCAGAGATAAGTTTGATTTAGATGGAGCTAT
>Ga0222717_10001105_pt1 | contig 22479 bp, 39 predicted proteins | sample C33_18DmetaG_FD_165053 | JGI IMG/M metagenome (GOLD analysis project Ga0222717, IMG submission 165053) | Estuarine water microbial communities from San Francisco Bay, California, United States - C33_18D | ecosystem: Environmental > Aquatic > Marine > Unclassified | place: USA: California... | reverse complement strand
ATATCGAACTGATCCGAATACATCTTCGAAATTACACTTCGCTTGATATGCCATAGTGATAACCAACTCCATGAGTTGTAGTTTGTCGTCTAGTTGTTCAACAAGTTCTGTATCTCTGATATTATAGTCTAAGAACTTTTGATAATCATTTCTGTAGAATAGATGCATCGCTCCGAACTCTGAGTAATCAATTTTCTTTTTACCCAATTCAACTTCTGCTATATGATCTAATCGATATGTTTCTCTTGTAATGTATGTAAACTTTTTATACATTTCAAGATAGTCAAGAATCGCAATCCCTGCTATGTTGTATGAGATCATTTTCTTTTGACCCATGTACAACCATTCTCTTGATGTAATCAATTCATGAGGTGATAACTTACGAACTGTATCCCAATCAAATAGTTTCCAGATACGATTAACAAGATACGCGATATCGAAAGTCTCTACATTCCAACCTGTAATGATGTCAGGTTCTAGTTCGTCCCATATTCTCATGAACTCTAAGAGTAATTCTTTTTCATGTCTTGTCTTATGATAAATCACATTCGGATCATCATTCTTGTAATCAAAATTATCAGTACCGATTACATGAGTTTCTTTATGTCCGAAAAGTTTCATAGTAATCGCGTTGACTTTTTCTTCTGCTTCTGTCGGTTCCGGAAATCCATTTTCACATTCACACTCAATATCAATGTTGAGTATGTTAATGTTCTTAATGTCGAAATCTATATCAGAAGGATATGTCTCAGCGATATAAGTATACTCCCATTGTTCAAGACCATGAATATCTATACCTGTATTGTCATATTGTTTCTTCCAATGTCTTGCTTGACTCGGAGAACTAAACTTCTTCGATTGTAGATACTCACCTGCTATTGATTTATGAGGTGTTTCTTTGTTTGTAGGGATATACAAAGTCGGTTCGTATTTCATTCTTTTGATATACTTCTCTCCGTTCTTAACACCTCTCGCGAGTATTAAGTCTTTGTATCTTTTGATGTTAGTGTAATAATGCATATAATTTATTATAACAGCGTTTTGCCATTATGTCTATACCATTCAGGTTTTTGTTTTATTCTTTCTTCGATTCTTTTTCTGAGTATAGCGTAATCTCTATCGCTAGGTTTCCAATCATTATAATACTCTGTTGGAAATTGTGTCACTTTAAATAAGCGTGTCTTATCTAATTTAAAGTTTCTTTTAGTTAGTTCTTCTTTTATTTGTTCGTATCTATTATAAAGATATTTACCTTTGTCATAGAAGAACATAACATGACCTGTACCCAAAGTTAGTTCTTTAGGTATTCTTTTCTTATCCCACTTGTGCGATGATAGTGATTTTTGAAGAGCTGAACCGATCATGAATATCTCTCGATACTCTGCCATTAAATGTTGATCTGTTAGTTCTTCTACAGGTAATATGTTTATTCTTGTCAAACTACTTTTTGTGGTACAAAGTGTTTCTCAACAGCTTGAAGTTTTTCTTCTGCTGTAGTTAGTTTGTCAAGTTGTTCATCAATAGCTCCAACAAGATCAGAATGTTCTCCGATTCCTACTGAGTTATTCATGTAGATAGTAATATTAGCTTTCGCTGATGCTACTTCACCTTGATATCTTAATATAAGAGCTTCTCTTAATTGTTTATCTATATTCATAATATATCCTTAATGTTAGATAGACCTGAGTCTATCCATTAATCTATGGGCTCTATTGTAGACTTGTTTCGCCCACTTAGAATCCAATCCTTGTACTGATGCTTCTACCCAATTACCTTCATTGAGTGCTGAGAACATCATCTTGAACTTTTTAAGTCTAGTAATACCTAGATTAAAAGCCATGTTAGCGACGATCAGTTTTACTTCTTCTGGATATGTAGCCCATTCTGATAAATGACCTTCACAATCATTTAAAACATTTCTAATATCTTGATAAAATAATTCATCACATCTTGTTTGAGTGATTTTAAACCCTGTACCTTCTCCGTACTCAGGATCACTTTCTAAGATTAAATGTCCGACACCGACTGTTGGATAACCTAGATGATCTAAGTATACTTCAAGTACAACTCCTTCATCAGCTGACACTTCGTCTTTCAATCGAACCATAAACTCGTTACTATATTCCATTTTTTAATTCCTCTAACCCTTGATTGGCTAGTAATTCTATGAGAATATTTCCCATAAGTTGATTAAATGTTTCATCCTCAGAAATTGAATCTTTCATTTCTTCTGGACAAGACCTCACTGCTCTTTCAAAATCTACAGTAGGTTCTTCTGATTCTTCTCTAGGTATTAGATTTATTTTACCATATTGATAAATTACATCTTTATAATTACCAGTAAGAATCTTAATTGCTCTTTCTCCGTTTTGATGTACAACCTCTGTATAGAGACCACTATCGAATAACGGATAATGAGTATTTAGTTCTTTATCTATTTTCGGCATAACCAAGTAAAGCTACAAATACTAACAACCCGAAAAATCCTGTTGTTGTATTTAAAGTATCAAATATATAAGACATATCATATCCTACTAAAAGACTTGTTACTACAAATAGTCCGAACAAAGAAGCTACGACTTGTATAAGTCCTATCGACTTCATTTTGGTTTATTTTTAGAGCCTTTAGGTCTTCCACGACCTCTCTTAGCTGGTGTTTTCTTAACAGCTGTCTTTCTCACTTTCTTAGTAGGTGTTCTTCCATCTTTGTAAGCTTCGTTAGTACTAGGTGTAGATTTATCATCAGCGACAAACTTACCTTTACTATCTCTAGCTCTTTCACCAGAAGGTTCACCAACCATGAAGTTTACGAATCTATTCCAAATTCCCATTATATTTCTCCTAATTGATTATTAAATTGTTTATTTTTCTAAACATACTATCTATTATAACAGCAAAAGCTGAGGTGTCAAGTTTTTCGACACCTCAACACAAATACTATTTATTCAGATAAGAATTGTTTCTTTTCTGTTTTCTTTAGTTCACCAATTTCAATAGTTCTAGCTTTCTTTTCTTCTGGAACTACTCTTTCAGCATAAATCGTTAGAATACCATTTGAAAGATCCGAACCTTTGACAACTACATCTTCTGCTAGAACAAAGTTCCTGTTGAATTTTCGTTGTGAGATTCCTTGATGTATAAATCCATTATCTTTATCACCTATGTCACCTGTAATAGTAAGATTATTTTCTTTAACTGAAATAGTTAAATCATCTTCACTAAAACCAGCTACAGCTAATTCGATAAGAAAAGTATCTTCTACTTTACCTTTACGAATATTGTAAGGTGGATAATTAGATTGTGGGATTGATCGAACTCTGTCTAATGAATTGAATACATTATCAAAGCCGACTGTGAATGGAGATAAATCTCTCCAGATTTGCTCATTAATAGTCATTGTGACCTCCTTTGTTAAGCAAGGTTAAAATAAGAATCCCGATAATCGGCGATTCCATTGTAGATCAAGAGACTTATCAAAGCTCGTACTAATCGCTAAATTAATGACACTAAAGTCTCTTTCTCTAATTATATTTATAACAGTTTTATTAACTGTTTTTCATATACTTAACCATTAGTTCATCTTTTTTAGACTCCCAAAGTTTTTTCATCTCTGGGTCTTGAGCTCTATTCATAGCTTGTCTAAGAAAAAAGATTCTCTTGGTTAAAGATTTAGGTTCTAACCTAATAGGTATAGCACTCATAAATTTCCTTCTTCTAAATGTTGTTTATTACCAATATACTTTTTGTACTTGATTCGATTTAAAACTGTTTGTTTGAATTTGTTGTTTGGATCAAAGTCATTGATTGAATGACGATTAACTGTAGCCCTACAAGTGAAAACATCACCTTCACTTAATATATGTGGAGCTCCATCAGGACCTTTAGTAAAGTCATGATCTACTCTTATTTGTGTAATATCAGCGAAACACATTAACTGAGCACCTTCTTTATTCATAAAATTATGAACTGTAAACCCTCGTCTTGTTTCATAGTTACTCATATACTTAAGAGTCATATCATATCGTTTCTTTTCTGTACCAACATAAACTCCACCTGGAAGTATGTTTTTATTACTTTCTCTTAACTTATCTTGTTTCGCTTTCTTTTTTGTATACACCATTGTTCGTCTAACACCTTCAATTTGTCTAGGTGAAAGAGGTTTGTTCTTACAAATTTGATCATAGATATCACCTACAAAACCATTGAGATTCTGATTAGTTTTAATCCATTGTAATAGATCATTTTCTTTTTCTATAAACTCAGCTCTGTTCATGCTTGTCTTGGGTCTTCTTCGAATCTCTTTTCAACTAATTTATCGACTAATGTATCATAGTCCATAGTATTCATCTCTGAAACAGGTAGTCCTAATTCATCTTCAATTTGAACTTTATCCATATGTAAGACACTCATTAAGATGTTTTCTTGTAATATCTCGTTATGTTGACAACTCATTTATTTTCCTTATTTTTCATTATGTACATAGTATAACAAAAATGTACCCGCGGTATCAACTATATTCATGGGTTTTTACACCCAATTTCATCTCTCAGCTTTTTTAATGAGGTAAGGCCTCCTCGCGAAGTTGTGTTCATCACTTCCCAACCAGACCGCGGTCCAGCATTTCCATGTCCGTTTATCATCTTCAACCAACCAACCACTTATCAAGATTCAACTTCATTATGTATATTATACAAAAAGTGTACCCGTGGTGTCAAATGTGACAGTTATGTGACATAAATAACTATATGAAATATTTAAGAAAATACTATAAAAACTTTCATAAGATGATGAAAGCAGGAAGATTACAGAAAATTTGGAAGACTGTTACTTAGTCTTTATATAACTTACGAACTTCACCTTCAATTAAAGGCGCGTACATTTTGACAGGTTGTTCTTTACCTTTTACTTTAACTTCACCCAAAGCTGAGAATGATATATCAGGACATTCGTTGTATGTAAATTCAGATACAATGATCGGTGTATCTTCTTGTCTTGTTTGAGCTTCTAATCTAGCACCTAAGTTAACAGCATCACCGACAACACTATAGTCCATTCTACTTTCTGAACCCATATTACCTACGATACAGACACCTGTGTTTACACCTGTACCAAACTTGACTCTTGGTAATCCCATGTCTTTCATCTTTTCTTCTAGTTCATCACCTAGAAGTTCTATTTCTATTGATGTTTTAACAGCCATCTCAGCGTGATTTTCACATGGAATTGGAGCGTTCCAGAAAGCCATGATACAATCACCCATGTACTTATCAATAGTACCACCATTCTTCAATACAATCTTTGTCATTTTATCTAAGAACTCATTGATCAATTCTACTAATCCTTCTGGATCATCTTTCTCCATATAACTCTCTGAGATCGGTGTAAATCCTACAATATCAGCGAACATAAAACTCATCTCTTTTCTTTCACCACCGAGTTTCATTAGACTTGGATCTTTGACAATCATATCAACATACTCTGGTGATATATAGTTTCCGAACTGACCTTGAATTTGTTGTTTTAATTTGAAATTAATATAGAAGTTGTTAAAGCTCGAATGACTAAATAGAAGTATAAACAGGATAAGTCCGTATGAGAAATCGAACAACATTCCGTAAGCGAAAGCTTCAAACCCACCAGCGACAACGCCGACTACACTCCCACCGAATACGACAGCTGATAACCATATCGGTAGATAATAAACGGATAGGAGAAGTAGAAGTCCCACGAAAAACAGTAGACATACCTCTACCAACAGAATGGATTGAGGTCTGGTAATCTGTTTACCACCTGTTAGAGTATGAATTACTGAAGCTTGTATATCATGAGGGTATTTCAATCCCATTGGTGTAGTTACTAATGGTGATATCCCTTCCGCAGTTACTCCAATCAAAACTGTCTTACCTTGAAAATCTGTTGTTCTATCCCATTCACCTTGAACATCTCCATACTCATATCTCTCAAAAGTATTAGACCAATCTACATAGATTGAACCTGTATAATCTGTTACTACAGGTTCATATGGTGGGATTCTCATGTTCTCAATACCTGTTTCTTCTACTTTCATTGTATATGATTTCTTACCAGACATTACTCGAACAACTTCCATACCAAAACTTGGATAGAGTTTATCTTCTACTGAGATAACTAATGGTATTCTTCGAACTGAACCATCGACTTCAGGAGATGACGATAACATACCGGCCCCATCAGAGCTTTTTGAGAAAATATTATTTACAACTGACTTGTACTTATATGCAAAGGTATTAGCATCACCATTACCTAAAGTTGCAGTTCCTACATGAGGAGCAATACTCTCTAAGCCCTTCGTTGAAGTTGTAGATGACATGACAATACCATTATCTTTAATCCAAGAGTCAAAAACAAGATCACCACCAAATCTATCTTCATCAGCGAACATAGTTGTGAATCCAATGATACCAGCATTACTGTTTCTTAAATCAGATATTAACTGAGCGAACTGTTGTCGTGGAAAAGGCCATTGACCGAATGTCTCTAAAGATTGTTCTCCGATATCAATAAGAACTATTGATTCGTTTTGTACTTGAGGTTCAGACTTCTGATAATAATCGAAATTGATTACTCTGAGTTGTTCTACTATACTTGGATCATAGATTCTTAGACTAACTAAACCAAGAAGGACTATGATACAAGTCCATATTGAAGTTAATTTCATTGTTGAGTTACACTAATTGTACACCCACCAACAGTTACACAATTTTGAGATAAAGTATATGATTGGTTAGTATTTCCTTTTTGAACTAAAGTTAAGTCTGTTGGTTGTGTTCCTAATAAATCTACTGTAGCGGTATGAGTTCCGTTGTCTCTTTGATTAACAGATACATCATTACCATTTGAATTTCTAATTGTAAGTGTTAATGTTTTATTTCCGTTCTGTGCTTGTCTAGCGTATACTTCGTTATCGTTTGTATAGATGTTAGCTGTAATAGAATGTTGAATACCAGATGTATCCATCTTTTGACTTCCGATGAATGTATTATTATTACCATGAATATCTAATCTAACAAAGTTGCCACCAGGTTCGTTGCTGTCATAACTCCATGTTGGACTTGTACTATCGTTGAGAGAATATCCTTGTCCAAACTTAACTACATTATCATCACCCCAAACATGAAATTGAAAATCGTTATCATTACAACTTGAAGTTGAACACTTTTGACGAATATCCATATTATTTCTTAGTCCGTCTAAATCACCACCCCAACTATATCCTGAACCCCAAGCATCAGTATACCCAATATAATTTCCATCTCCTAATTGTAAAAGATTAACAGTATTGTTATTGTGATTAAAAGAAAATCTAATCAAGTTGTCATGACCGATTTGTTCAATATTTAGATTTAAATTATCACTAGCACCACCAGCGACTTGATCTAAATGAATATGATTAGGATCAGCCAGACTGTTTAATGATAATAACGACACTATCGCCGTCATTAACAATAATTGAATTTTGTACACCTTCATTATTACTCTCTATTTTTGTACCTTGTTCTATTGGTACTCTTATATCTATGATTCCATTTACTTCTCTATAAAACCATATCTGTCCTGAAGCTTCATCTATGATTGTATTGTACTGAGTAGTTTTATCAAATCCTAACGCTGTTCCAATAATTGTACCAGAAGTATCACCAGCACCAGCTTTGTCTCTCTGTTTTTGTTTTAGAATATTTACTTCTTCAAATAGTTTTAAAACATCTTGTAAGAAATCTACATCTAACAAGTCCATATCTAATTCATTAAATTCTAAATCTTCTCCACCGTCGTCCCAATCTTCTGCTAAGAAATCTATATCTAAATCGTTGAAGTCTAAGAGACTGTCAGAACTATCATCGCGAGAATTAGCTTCTTCATTTTCAGCTTCTTTAACTTCGGCTGGTGGTGAAACAATAAACATATTGTCTATTGAATCTAAATTCATAATGTTATCTAATGTTACAGGTTGTACTGGTGGTGTAGACATACTTGACACCATTGTAGCCTGAAACGCTTCATTCAAAACAACTACGCCACCTTCATTCGTAACTGTTATTTCACCTGACGGAGAACAATCACCGTCTATTGTACATTCTGTTTCTGGTAAAAGTATTACTAAACTTCTACCAAGTTCATCAACACTAGTTGTAAAACTTGTACCTCTAACCCCAATCGTCGCTGTTGGTGTTGTTATTACTATATTCTCTTTCGGTACTAATCCTAGTCTACCTGTTGTGAATCTAGCTGTACCTGATATAAACTTCATAGTCATTTTAGACTTTGAAGGATCAGGATCAAAATAATATTCGTCTATAACTACTTCTGTATGCTCTGTAAGTTTCAAGTTTGTTTCATCAATAAACTTGATATTCATTCTACCTTGAGCTGTTTCAATAGAATCTTTGAAGAATATATCTTCTCCAACTCCACCTTCTACAGTTTCACCAGAATCTCTTACTATACCTGAACTACCATTGTGTTCAGTAATATTACCTATATCGTTAGCGTATACTAAAGTAGTTAATAGACAAAGATTAATCGCCAGTATCTTTTTGTTTAATATTAATCGTAGCATTTTCACTATCAAAGTCCGCTATTATTTCACTATGACACGAACTTACACCACTAGGGCATGTTCCTGAACTTTGAACAATATCAATATTACCACTAGATTGAATTAATTCTAAATCAATTTTATGATACGCTCCATCAGTCATACTTGTATTAACATCATTTGAACTACCTGTTACATCTACATCATATCTAGCATCGTCAACTTCAATAACAGTTGAAAATACATTAGAACTACCTGTAACATCTAAATCAAAATCTAGTCTTTCAGAAGATTGAGCTGCTCCCCAATCTAAGTTCATAGTATTTGAACTACCTGACCAAGTTGCTAACAAGTTTGATGAGTCAGCTGAACCTGAAGCTCCAATAGTCTGATCCCAAATATTACTACTACCTGTCAAGTTGACACTATAAGTAGATTGATCAAGAATCATTGGACCATATATTTGGTTCAAGTTTCCTATCATATCCATGTTAATTGTATTAGTTGTACCAGTAATTACCATAGCTGTTCCACAAATACCACTAGATATTGTACCACAGATTTTGTTACCATAACCAATCTGATCAATCGTTAATGTAAGAGTATCACCAATCTGATCAAGTTTGATTTCATTATCAGTAGTCGCTGCAGCGAATAATAATGTCGGTGTTAATAATGTAAAGAATAATAATTTATTTATTATCTTCATTTGTTTTTCCTCTTTATTTCTTTTTCTTCTTCTTCAACTACAATGATTTCAACTTCTTCCATGATTTCACGAACTTCGTCTTTAATCATTTCATCATTAACTGGCCATCTAATAGACCAGAAACCTCTTTCATCTCCTTGAAGAATTAATTCGTAAACAGCAGCTTCAATCGTTGATCTTACACTTCTGGTTACACTCTCATTCTCGGTCATACCATCTTCTATTTCTACAAGTTGGGTATCTAATTCAACAAATCTAAAAACATCATAACCTTGAGCGACCGATAAAATCGTCTTTGATGTCTGTACATTTAACAAAATTTCACCTGTTAGAACACTTACGGCTCTTAGATGAACGGTTACTATATCTCTACGATAGGCTTGTTGACTACCTACACCGAGATACCTCGCTCCTCTCCCTCCAGTTTCAATATTGGTATCATACCCAATAATCCCACCTTCAAGAATAATTCCAGCGAACAACATAGGAGCTAACTTTGTTTCGTCTTGATAAGCTTCTCTAGTTGATCTTACTATTTGTCTTTCTCTAGTTAAGTGATCTATTCCGACTCTCTCAACTACTCTAAACCAATTTCCATCTCCAGCTGTTTTCAATGCATCTATTAACATTGTTTCAGCACCTTGTGATACTGCTGTACTAAACATAGCAGCGTCACCTTTCTGTTTTCTTTGACCTGTTTTATCTAAAAACTTATAAACTGCTATAACAGGTTTTTCTGTAGCGGGTGGTAGATTTAATAATTTCTTATGTGTCGGTAACTCTACAGTTATCGGTGCTTCAACACACTCTACCATTTTTAAACAGTTCTCATCTCCAATACCATTTAATGGTACTACAGAAGCACAACTAGCCATTAACCCTAGTAGAGATATTAGAAATAAATTTCTAAACATACTCACTACCCAAATGTACCGTTACCTATTGGTATTGTTATTATTGTTTCAGTTCCGTCTTCATCAATAATCGTTAATACAATAACTTCTTCTCCTAAGACACAACCTTCCATTGTTGTCGTGTCACATGCTGTCTTTTGATATGATATTGTATTACCTTCTAAAGCAAAACTACCAAATGTAGCTTGTACACACGCTGGATCTATTGTTAAATCACATTGTTTAAATAATGATTCTACTAACTGTTTTGAGAGTTGTGAATATATTCTACTTTCTAAATTCCTCATGAACTTAGCCATTGTAGTATTCTCAGCTTCTCTCTGAGCGGCCAATATAGCTGATTCTATGTCTTTTTGTATAGCATCTCGTCTTGACTTTTCTTGGTTCTCAATCGTCAAATAATGAGATGATGTACTAATACCACTGAAACTTGGACTCTTAAATTTATGTGTTAGTTCATCAGCTCGTATCTCTGTACTAAGTATACTTATTAAAATTACTATTAATACACCCAATATACCGAAAGGCCAAGCTATATGAAATTTCGTGTGTAATATTTTATCTATAAGATTTTTCATTTCTTCTTTCGTTCTACAGGGACTTCGTTTTCTTCTAAAAATTTCTGTCTTTCTCTATATTCTAATACAACATTAACCTTTTGTTGTAATCTAATCATGTCTTGATCAAGCATTCTTACTTGATCTATTAATCTAATTAATTGAAAATGCATCTTTTCAATCTCAGGTTCTAATTCGTTTGAAATAAATTGCCAAACATAGTATATGAAATATCCCATACCAACGGCAAGTATGATTGGGAATCCATAGTCATTAATTAGTTGTACAATCGTAGGATCGGTTTCAATTAAATCAGGCATTAGTCTCTCCTAGCATCAATTTTACCGTCTTCTACGAAGTTACTAGCTCTAGCTACACGGTCAATCGGAGGAGTAAGTTCTAAAGAACTACTTACTAACAAGTCTATCTTGATCATTTCGTTATTCATTGTACTAACTCTTGTCTCTAAACTCTTACAAAACATTGTAAGTGTACTAATTGAATCAACTAAACCACCTAAAATCTGTTTTAGTATTAAGAATATGAAATAACCCATCACTAAAGCACCCGCTACGGGAGCTCCAACTTCCATTATCAGTTCAAATATTTCCATGCAATCTCCATTTCTACACTAGTATTTATACAAAAAAGGGTTCCTAGAAGGAACCCTTTCGTCATAATCTTAACTATTTATATTGTAAAAGACTCACCACAACCACAATACGCTTTCGCGTTTGGATTGATAAATGTAAATCCTTCGTTGATACCTTGATATTGATAATCAAGAGTCATGCCGTCTAAATAGGCAACTGAAGGTTGATTGATCCAGAGACTGAATTCACCGTAGTTTAATTCAAAATCGTCTTCTTCGGGTTCTCCTCGTAAAAAATCAAATTCATACGCGTAACCGCTACAACCACTACCCTTAACTCCGATACGAATGTTCTTATTTGAGTTAGAGTTTGTCTTTTCTTGAAGCTTGACTATTGCTTCGTCTGTCAACTCAACAATCACTTATTCTTCTGAATAGATTGTCCAAAGTCCATAAACTAAAGCAGGCCATGCCAATAATTTGACAAGAGGTGCTGCACAGATTACTAAAAGTGACATTCCACAAATAGCAATACCGTCCCATGATGTTCTTTCGGCTAATCGAGCCTTAATGAAATCTACCATATTTTCTCCTTTTTTGGTTTGCTATAGTATTTATAACAGTTTTTGACTAATCTTGAACTTTTTTTGTGAATTTTGTAGTGACTACATACTTTCTTTGTGGGTTAACAATGACATTTAACCGCGACATAATCTTTCTATTGAGGAGTACATCTGTACCCATTCTACTTCTATCGTCTAATCCGAACTCAACGATACCATAGTTTTTACCAGCAAATACGAATTCATCTTCTATGAGTAATCTTTCGTCTTCACCACCACCTGTAACAGAAGTATATTTACCTTTGACTTTAGTAGTGATTGTTTTGTGTCCGTTATTGAATGTTACTTTATTACCTTTAACTTCGATATCTTCTGCATGCATTACAGGATATTTATAATTACCTGTATCGAACTTGGCTGTGACTAATCCAAAGTGTCCGAGTTCAACAATTTCTTCCCAACCACACTCTGAAGGTGTTGTATATCTTAAAGACTTATCATTAAAATATTCTATTACTTCTTTGACAATATTCTTATCGTTCGCTTTCTCAATACCCTCTGTACCAGGTGAAGTATTAACTTCTAATATATAAGGTTCTTTACTTTCCGGATTCTTCGAAGGTATAAAATCTACAGCTGTAAATGAACCACCGATAGCTTTAGCTGCTCTTAGACATTGTTCTATTTCTAACTCTGTTAAATCGTATGTAGTAACTTCTGCACCTTGTGAATAGTTACTTCTGAAATCACCTTCTAATACATCTCGACGCATTGTAGCTATGATCTTACCACCAAGAACTAATACTCTAACATCAAACTCTGTTTTAATATATTCTTGAATTAATAAATCTGATTGTTTATCTTGTTTAAATAATAATTGTACGATTGATTGAAGAGCTCTTTCTGATTCAATAAATAAAACACCAACACCTTTAGAACCTCTAAGAGTCTTCATAATGATTGGAAATTTTGTATCTAATTCTTCAACAGCTTTCTCTATGATATCAGATTTAGGTAATAGAACTGTTTTTGGTTGATTGAGTCCGTATTCTTGTAGTCTTAAATATGTACGATACTTATCTGAAGCTAACTCCATACATTCTCTACTATTGACTACACATATACCAGCTCTTTCTAATTGAGATACTAAGTCTAAATAACTATCTCTTTCAGGTGTACCACGAATAAAACATACTGTATCTGACGGACTTACAACAAATCCTTTATCATCATCTTCTTTGTGTACTGTCCAGACACCATCGTCTGACTTACGAATAAATGTACCTTCCATTTTAGTTATGTAATAGTCATAACCTAATTTTTTAGCTTCTTCTTCCATTCGTTCAGCAGTAATAGCTTTATCACCCATTTCAGTTGATATGAGTAATAGTTTATATTTTTCTGAATCTTTGGCTTCTTGTAAGAATGAACCGAATTGTTTTATCACTATTTGGCTACTCCAATGTTATACTTAGCAACAAGACTCCATTCGTTTTTTTCTTTATGAGGTAATACTTTGATCTGACTCATCGGAGCCAATGGTGTTGAAGCTTGTTCTGGTTTGACAATCTTTAGTAGTTTCCATTCTTCTAATAGTCTAGCTATAGCGTTTCTTCTAGCTATGTCATTTTCAGAAATTGATGATTCTTTACCATCTAAAGCGAATAGTTCTTTGAAGTGTACAAGATAATATTTACTTCTTTTGTGAAGTATATGACAAGACTGATATAGCGTACGATCTTTTCTCGAAGCTACTCCTATTCTTGTTAATGTTTCTCTGATTTTGAGGAAATCATCATTCTCGTTGAATGATATCTCTAACATATTATCTATGTCATAACTCATCTCATACCACCTTTATTCATTCTTGTTTTAAGAATCCCGATCTCTCTATTTGTAAGTAAAGTTATATATTCTTCTGCCTTTTCTCGGGATACTACATAGTAATCCATAACGACTTTCAATTCGTCTGCTAGTTCAGGTTTACTCCATTTAGCGAACCTTTTTCTTTTTCTAATGGTATTTAGTAAATAATGATATTGTAACTTATGAGAAATGTCGAATCTACGATTCATTTCATTCGCGTATAGTACACAATCTTGATGATAAGATATTGATCTATTAACAAGAAACGGAGCGTACTCCCTCTCATTAATATCAGTCATAATGTCTTTTTTAGTGTATGTTACTGAATTTACAAACTCAAACGGATTCATGATACTCCCAAGGAAATACAATCCAAGAGCCATCATGTTCATGAGTATAGACTATATTGTCTGAGTTATCATGACCGAATAAACAATAACCAAGTACATTAGGCATCGGTGATGGTTTAGTTCGTTGTTTTTTAACAAAGTCTATAACTTTATTCATTGTTGTTCCTGTGTCGTATATATCATCTACTATTAATATATTCATACCCTCAGCGTATTCGCCTATCGATACTTCTGGTAACGCGTTATGCATCCAAATAGGATCTTTATCATTTCCGTCTCTTGTTTGAAGTCCTATAATTGACATAGGTACACCTCTTATATTAGATATATGAGAAGCCATACCTAGACTACCTCGATAGATACCAATAACATGATCACATTTAATCCAATCTGTAGCTCTAATATCTTTAGCGTATTCAGACCAGGTGTAATAAGTTTTATTATCAATCTTCTTCATAGTATTCACCCATAAGTTGTTCTTTAACAGTTGTTAATAAATCTAACAACGCGTCTCTTTCATCTAAATCTGTTGAAGTATCTACTTCTATTTCTATTTTAATTTTCATACATCTAACCTCGTTGGCCAATATTCTGGTACTTTTTGTGGTGCTCTTTGTCGAGGTAACCAATTTCTTGTAAATTCATCATAAGAAGTAATTGTAGATAAACCAGTTTCATCTACAGGATTCTGTTGTCTTCTATTGATCTCGTCCATAAAATGTTGAACTGTATTTGTAACCCAATACCATACTAATAATCTGTAAGCGTCTTCACCACCAGGTCGAATAAACTTACGATCTTTTTCTACATTATGTATAGACCATTTTGTTGATTCATTAATAATAAAATCTGAATCACTAACACCATACTCAGCGAAAGCTTCTCTATGATCATTTATAATATCATCAATCACAGGTTTCAAATCATTTTGAACAATGTCTGATAATAATCTTTTAGTTCTGAACGGTGCTTCTAGTGTTATCTGATTATAATTCTTATCTCTGTATCTTGAAAAGAACCATGATGAAGCGTGTGAACTTGAATCATAAGATAAGTTTTCAATATAATCAAAGTAATCAGGTGATACAATAAAAGGCATCAACGCGTTCGGATTACCGACTCCAAGTAAATGAATATTCTTTCTCAATGAATCAGGTACTTGATATTCTCTTGATGAATAAATCATTTCCATTCTATGAGCGAAATGATTACCATTACATTGTGAACCCAAACATATACCTGTACACATTTGTTCTATTTCTTCATCATCTAATCCTTGACAAATTGTCTCAATATATTGTCTCCAAGAATCTACATCTTGACCTTGTGAAATCAACATAACTTTTGTGTTAGAACCCATTTCTTTGAATACTTCTATTTGTCTCTTTACATTGTCTCTTGTCGCTTCTGCTGTCTTGATAACATCATCACGAACAAATCTTCGACCTGTTAACGCCGCTTTCATTGAATTACCACCTGTCTGAGACAGATCATATTCAATCGGTATTTCATCAAAGATCATTGCTACATCAGAATACTGAGCTTGATGTCTGTAGATCGCGTCTCTAGTCTCTGCATTGTTTTTAGTCGGTGTTCTCGCGAGTTGTAACCCACCAGAGTCAGCGAAGATACGATGCCATGAATCACCCATTGTTTCATTCATAGTTATACCATGTCTTCTTTCTGTCAAAGCGTTGAACAAAATAGACATATTCTGATCATCATACTTATTATTCATGTCTGAAATCTTTTGATTCATGTGATGAATATAAGGAGCAGCGACTTTCGGATTATAATAAAGATCATCAATCCCCATAGTTAATCCGGATATTACATATTCTAAATTCATGATTTATTCGCTAGTTGCATAAACTCTGATCTGAGTCTACCGTCTTCAAAGAACGCTCCACCTAATTTAGAAGTTGTCATACCTGAGTTCTGATCTCCGATACCTCTTGACTTAACACATAAATGTTCTGCCTCTACTAATACTGCTATATCGTCTGTACCAAGTACATATTGTAAAGCGAAGTATATCTGTTCATTCAATCTTTCTTGAACTTGAGGTCTTCTCGCGAAGAAATTAACAACTCTGTTTAACTTAGAAAGTCCAATGACTTTACCATTCGGTATGTAAGCTACTTGAGCCATACCATTGAAATTTACAAAGTGATGTTCACATAATGAATGAAAAGTAATATCTTTTTGTATTACCATTGAATCATAGTTCATCTTATTTTCAAATACTGATATCTTCGGAAATCTACTATAAGATAGACCAAAACATAATTCACTAACATACATCTTCGCGACTCTATTCGCTGTACCACCTATTGAATCGTCTTCACGATCTAAACCTAGTACATCAATAATAGTCTCCATATTGTCTTCTATTAACTCAATTCTTTCTTGTTCATTGAGTTTACTTTCTACTATTGGTGTTTCTACACCTTTCTTAATCAAGTACTCTTGTACTTCTTTACCTAATTTTTTATCTGTTTTCATAAATTGTGTCTCCGTTATAATTTATATTTGTCTAAGTCAAAATACCTCGGACTCTTATCCAAAGCATTAATAATATCAGTATCTTCTTTTCCTCTATAACCACCGTTATAGATTGAAGTCAATACATTCTCTAACCATGGTGAATCCCATGGTTCATTTTTCCAATACCCGCGAGTATCTATTGCATTGTTTTCAAGTGAAACCCATTTTCTAAAACAAGCTTTACATTGACCACAATGTTGTTCTTCACCTTCATAACATGAGTAAGATGTTAGAAGATATAATTGATTACCACCGAAAGTAAGATATTCATTTACTAAATCAGTTTTAGTTCTATCTTTGAACGGTGAACTAATAGTAAATCTTCGTTCTTCTGTCCAATGTTGAGCTTGCCACATATGATTTAATAAGTCTTCCATTCTAGTGTAAAACTTTTCGTCTTTATCAAACGATCTATCCCCATGTACAGAACCTAACCATATAGTTTCTCCGAAATGAGAAGCTAGTAATGTAAGATGAGCGTTTCTGTTTGGAATGATCGCGTCGTCCCTTTCAAAAATACCCAAGTCAATTACATCATCAAGATTGACTAACTTCGATTCATCAATACCGATTGAATCAAAAGTTTTTCTTTCAGTCTTATCATAATTAGAATTCATACTAATGTTTAAAAGTACATCAGGTTTCATCAAGTGATTAATTATAAGACTGTCTTGTCCACCACTAAAGAGAAGTACAGATTTACCTCTGACTTGTTCTTTACCTTTTGTTATCATATTAGCCATGTGTATGTCCTATGTGCATTCCGATTAAAACACCTACTCCTAATACTATCCAATCAAAAAAGAAGTGCATTACAAAACTACCTACGAATAGTGTTTTCCAATTACATCTACATAGTTCAATATGATCTTTTACTTTTTGTATCATGTCACTTTCCTCATTTTATAAAATTTATGTAAACCATATACACTCAATGAAAACCAAAACACTTCGATTACCATACTAGCTAAATTCCAATTATATAATAAACTTACTGTTACAAGTATCGCTACAATCATATTGTTAAAACTATACCAAAATCCTTTCGGATCAATTCTATCAAATTGAAGTAACGCGTATGTACTAATTAGTAATACAACTCCAATCAATCCTATAATGTCTGGTATTCCTATCATGTTCCTATCTGATTTCCAAAAATGTAACAATGAACTCTAGCTGATACATTGTATCCTCTATCCATTGTTTGTATTGTTATTTCTTTCGCGACTTCATCTTGAGATTCTTCTGTCGCTCCTACAGGCATTATCCATATCGGATAATTAACACCCACTTTTCTAAACTTCAAGATTGAATCTTCAATCTCGTCCCAAGCTTCGTCTGTACCATTACATACAAATTTTAATTGTCCAACTTCTGATAGATCATGATATTGTTTCACTATCTCTGGTTGAATACCTTCTTTCTCACCAGCAACACTCCATAATTTCGGACTGACTGAAAAGAAAAACTCTGTTGTATGTTCTATACTTTGAAGATAGTTATGAAGAATAGAATCCAACGGTCTTGTACCATTTGACTCCCATGTAATGTTAGTAAATCTTTTACGACCAAGCAGTCTATCCATTTCTTCTAAAATCTTTACTGTATTCTTCTGAGCAGCTTTCATTAATGGTTCACCACCAGTAAAAGCTATATGTGTATTTTCATTATACATTTGATCATAAAGTCTTTTCGCGACTTCTTCACAACTTTCATTTTTTTGAATCTTCGCGAACTTCTTACTCCAAGAATAAGATGAATCACAACCATATTTCCATACAGGTAAATCTTCTACATTTTTTACATCAATAAGATCAAAATCTTTGTATGGTAATTTATATGTTGACGGATCAGTCGGATCATCTTGTCCGAATCCATTACACTCTAAATTACAACCAAAGAATCTCAACCAAGTTGTTGGTACACCTGTGTAGTGACCTTCACCTTGAATACTCTTAAAAATTTCCGAATACAGCACTGTTACTCCCGTGTTCAAATACTTTTACCGATCTTACTTTGACTCTATCGTCTTCGAAATGTAGTTGACAAAAGTTAAATACTTCCTCAGCGAAAGCTTCACAACCTACATTGTCTATTACTCTTAAGTCAATTAGATTAAGATTATCTAACATCAAAAATGTTTCATACTCAGGATCATCTTGAGCTATTACAGTTGTATGATCAAAAGTTTCTTTTAGATATTTCTTTAGTAATCCTAGATCACCGAAATCAATAACCCAATTCTGTTCATTCAATGTTGAAGATTCAAATGTTATTTCGAATCCTAACGCGTATCCGTGAATCAAATTACAATGTGAGTTAGCTCTCCATTGTCTGAAAGCACATGAATGACCTGTTTCATTACCATATGTTTTTACAACTCTATATGGTCTTAGTTCTGTTCTTTCTCTATATTTCAATTTAATTTACACTCCATCATTAATTCAGTCATACATGCTACCATATTGACTTCTTGATCAGCGACAAACGCTGACTTATATGTGTAGTCACTCAATATTATAATCGCTTGAGGTACACTACTGTTTTCCATTCTAGTAAACAACGCGTCATATATTTTTCTGTATATCGCTTGTGGATCATTATGTATATTTAGCGCTACCCATTTTCTCATTTTTGAGAATTCTTTGTCACGAATAAAACCTAATACTTCTTGTAAAGATTCATCATCTAAGTTCGCGAGAACTCCACTATCAATCTTACCAGACGCTGAATACTTCTGTAATTCATTAAGAACTCGTCTAAAGTCCGGAAAGAACTTCTGTACTAATTCTACAACTACTTGTTCATTGTATTCAATACTTTCTGTTTTCAGAATTTGTAGTATTCTTTGAAAAATACCACCCGCGATCTGAGGTTTCTGACTAGATTCAATCGTAAAATCAATAACACTACATCTTGAATGTAACGGTGAAATGATTCTATTCTTGTAATTACAAGTAAAGATGAATCTACAGTTCTTAGAAAATTCTTCTATGAATCCTCTGAGAGCTGGTTGTGTTGATTGAGGGTTTAGATAATCTGCTTCATCAAGAATTACAATCTTAGGACCACCACCTAGTGATACTGTAGAAGCGAACTGTTTAATTTTAACTCTGAGAGTATCAATGTTTCTTTCTTCTGAACCATTGATCATTACATAGTCTGCGTCTAATTCATTACATAGAGCCTTCGCGACTGTAGTTTTACCTACACCTGCTGTACCACATAAAAGTAAGTTTGGTATTTCTTTGTTATTTACAAAATCTTGAAATATCTTCTTTGTTTCTGTCGGCAGAATACATTCGTCAATAGTTCGTGGTCTGTATTTTTCAACCCATAAAAAATCTTCTTTCATTACTAAGATTCATTGTAAGTTGAATCAGGTTCTAAAGCTATAAAGTATTCTACAGCGATATCCCTGTTAGTAAAGTGAGCGATTCCTTTTGATGATACAAAGACTGTATAATTACCATTAAGAACTTTAATGTTTTCCATTCTCATGAACATTTCAAAAGTTGATCCGTTACCCTCTGCTACAGTTCTACTGTAAACATTAGATGTCGCGTTCTTTTTGTCTTTGACTGTTAATTGAACTGTTGTACCGTCACTAGAAAGTACCATGTCTGGCAATGATAGTACTGACGACGCTTTGAGTAAAGCTCCGAGTACATCTTCATCAAGATCAAAACTGATCTCAGGTTCAGGCATTGTAATATCTTTCTGTGGTGATATAACCATTTGAGGATCAGCGTAGTAGTAAGTTACTGAATTATCTCCTTCATTAACATTAACTGACTCACCATTGAATACAAAGTCCGGAGTATCAAACAAAGATACTGCTCCTAGATATTCTGATAGATCATAGATTGAATGTTCTGTTTCAAAGGTTTCGTCTACGACTGCCTTCGCGAAGATATTCTTCATTGCTGATACAGTTGTTAGTTCATTACCGGACTTAACTGTAATCCCGGAATTGATTGTTGAAAAATTATTCAACAATTTTAGTGTGTTATCACTTAGTTTCATTTGATTCACTTTCTCCATTATTTAAATCATGCACATGAAGTGCTATTATGCCATAATGTAAAACTTTCATTAAGTCTTTACGATTATAACCTTCTTTTTTACCATAGCGTTGAGCATATTTGAGAATGTTTCCGATACAGAATCCTTCTCCATGTCCACCGTCTATTATAAATTCGGTTGCTTGAAAATTATTAGATGAGTAATGTTGACCATATGTACTTTTGATATATAAATCAAGTTCTTTGATAATTCTATCTTCTGAATACTTATAGTCAATTTTTTCTTTTCTAAATAAATTCAAACTCATACATCTATTATATCAGCATTCGCTGTCCTGTCAAGTTTCTTTCTGTCGTATTTTGTTTTATCTTTTTGAACTTGAGTTTTAGCGTGTGCTGGTGTTTGTTTTCTCACTTTGACATCTGGTTTTTTCTTACCAAAGATTATATCCCAATTATCTTGATACTCTGAATTTTTCTCTGGTCTTCTTTTAGAACCTTTACCACCATGCCACTTAGTCATTAGTTTAAGATATCATCATATCCTACTGTATAGAATACTGTTATCTCCTCATCTTTTTTGATAGGTCTAATTGTATATAATTCTCTTTGATCACCATGATGATAATGAATATTTCTATTGATGAAACAATTAGGATTGTCTGAATGATTGATAAAACCACCAAGAGGTGTTCTGATCCAATCATGTCTATTAGACTCCCATATATGAGTTTCACCAATAAAGATACCAGCTTTCAAGTCTTCTGTAGCATAGAGACCCAAACCATGTATCTTTGATTCTTTAATTGTGACTTCTGGTATCAGAGGTCTGTAGTGATGTGATCCAAAATCTTTTTTCATTTCGTGTACCATGTTGGTGTTGGTCTGTTTTTCCAGACGCAAAAGTGAGATTTCTCACCCATATAATAATTTCTGTAAGCTTCAATAGTATCTGTAGACTTGTATTCGTCTGGCATACATTGAGGTGGGTTTGTTCTTCTTTGATTTATCATTGGTATCTTGAGAGGTGGTTCTCTCAAAACTTCTCTCAATTTTAAATCTGTAGTATGAATTTTTTCATATCTAAATGTATATTCTTCACAAAGTTCTTCGAATAAATTAAACATCCACTTATAGTTGTAGACATTTTCTCTTACCCATTTTGTACTTGGGTGATTAAGATGTGCTTGTTTGTACATAAACAAACCATCACATTTATCATTTCCATCTAAAGCTCTATGAGCTGTACATAACATCTGAGCTGATTCTAAGATCATCTTAACACAATGTTTATCGTTATGCATCTGAGCACATATCTCAGGTTCTTCATGTAAGTAAAATATATTCATCTTTTAAAATTCAACTCCTGTTGCCAATTCTTTTTATTACTTTCATAACATGGACTATTTAATTGACATACAATTAATCTACCACCGTCCATATCTAATCTAATACTGTCTGATATAAAAGAACCACCATTAACATCATGTACAATAGCTTCTATTGAACCTGACTTATCTTCTGAATGTAAGTTCTCAATTAGTTCTATGAGTTCTTCTTTTTTCATAGTCTTTGAATTTGTCTAAGTGTGTTAGTTACTTCTTTCCAAGTTAGTCTACCTAGAACATCATCTGTAATTGATGTTGAGTAATCTATGTTACCAGCTCCGTCTAATACAGCTAACTCCCATAACCCTAGTTTACCACCATAACTATGTTCGTGTTTGATAACACTAGCACCCATTTTATTGTCAAACTGATAGAGTTTTTGAACTCCACCGA
>Ga0222717_10001097_pt1 | contig 22546 bp, 31 predicted proteins | sample C33_18DmetaG_FD_165053 | JGI IMG/M metagenome (GOLD analysis project Ga0222717, IMG submission 165053) | Estuarine water microbial communities from San Francisco Bay, California, United States - C33_18D | ecosystem: Environmental > Aquatic > Marine > Unclassified | place: USA: California... | reverse complement strand
CCGCTGGTCTTCTCGGTGATTGTATCAACATAGAGCGTACTCATTGTGCAATCTCCATAACCAAGACATTCGATTCAGCATATGAATAGTTTAGGTAAGTTGTGCCTTCGCCGTTTGAACGTAACGTCAGTTTCAATGCACCTTGAGATGTTCCTCCGCTACTAACTGTGTAGACCAGTGTCGATGTGTGTATCTGCCAACCGCTTACGCCACTGGCATCCATTAAAGTAAGGTAATCCTCTTGGTTAGCCCCCCGCCAAAACATCCTTACATCCATACGATTACTGCTTTCAGCGAGTGTCGGAGTTGTGATGACAAAGTGAAGGGTGCTGGTTGCGCTAACAGGCGTGTAATTAACTGTCCAACCGTCAATGAAGGCATAGCCGCTAGATACGTTAAGCTGGCTTGGCGCATTAAGTGTGGCTGTGTTCAGTAGTTTGCCGCCAACGCCCGCTGGCAACGTCACCCCATTAGGAAACGATGCCTTGCCGGTGCTTGCGTCAATCGTAACAGCAGACGTACCCGCAGCATTATTTATCTGGTCTACATTTAGTATCGAAGCCATTTATGCCTCACAGTATTGTTAAGTTGCCATCAACTGTCAGCGTAACACTGGTGTCAATGGTAAGCGGGCCAGCAGCCGTGGCATTATCTGCGGTTGCAATTGTGACATTGCTTGTAAGCGTCTGGGCGTTAACCCTGAATATATCACCCTTGCCGTTTGTTGTATCGCCTGTATTTCCGTTGTTACCTTGAAAGTAACCAGCGCCTAAGTTAAGACCCGGGGCAAACATAGCTTGCGTAATCGTCCCCACGCCCGGCACGGCGGTCTGCTGGGCTTTGCCTTGAAACACCACATAGAAGTCGTCTGTGGCTACAATGCTGCCTGTCATTGTCAGGCTGGTGCCGCTAATGGTGTAGGCCGTTACAGGCTCTTGGCGCACGTTATTAACAAACACCTCGATATCCTGCGGGCTACCAACAGAGTAGTCGAGTGTGAAGTTCGTTCCTGTGCCGCCAGTAAGATCTTGCTTATTGATGGTAGAGAAGGCGGTGTAGAGCGGATTACCTTGGTATGCCATCTATACCTCCTATGTGATGTCTAGGTGGCTCATCACCACATCAGCCGATGTAGCCGTGTCAGAGACAACTTTCAAGATGTCGCCCGGCTCCATAACAACCTTCTGATCACCACCAACCACTACTAAAGACGAGCCAACCGGAATCGGCGCTGCTTTGATCAAGTACACGCTATCTTCCGCGCCGCTTGTTCTGGCGCTTGCATCCAGAATAACGTCAATCAAAATCTGCGAAGTGACTATGTTAGAAACACTCAAGCCAATGATTGTTGTCTCTGTAGCAGCGGGACAGGTAAATATGCTGGCTGGGCTTGTCCCCACCCCAGTATCTGTTTCTGATAAAAATGAGTTTGCCATCTTCCTATCCTAACGCAATCGCAAAGGCCAAAGCCTGCGGGTCTTGTTCAACTAGATTAACCGGATTGTCAGACGCATCAGCATAGATCATCTTCTCTGCGGGCATTGTACAAAAGATTGTACGAGTGCCTGCTGTCCAGTTTATCTTCTCGTCACCAAACGTCAGTGGCGTATCGTCCGCTAACGTAACAGCCACGCTCAGATCAATGTTCGTCTGGCTGGTGACAGTAGCGATTGTCACAACACCAGTAATACCAGCGCCACGCACTCGCTGTCCTACTGTTAGTGTGCCACCAACCACATTGTCCACAATCACGTTTGTGTCATTAGTCACCGCCCCATTAACATCAGATGTGATTTTGGTGCTTGTGCTTTCAAAGATAACATCTCGTGACAGTGTTGTGCCTGTTGCTGTGTATGTGCCAATGCCGACTTCAAAGTCCGTGCCATCCGTACAGGAGTAGTAGGTGGTGTTTCCATCACCTACCTCGGCAAAAGATTCAAACCCACTAAAGGCACCGGCAAGAGTTAACGTGCCAGTGCCGGTTGTGATGGTTGTTTCTTTAACACGGTCTTTGATTACAAGAGCCATATTACTTCAACTCGATGCTCAAGTTACCACTATTGATTCGGAAGATATCCCCCGTTGCAATTGTCTTACTTACATCAAGCTCACCCACAAACAACTTGTCTGTGCCATCAAAAGTCAGAACAGCGTTATCCGCTAGTGTGACCGCTGTATCCAGATCAATGTTTGCTTGTGATGTTACTGTCTGAACCCGAACAATACCACTAGGTGATCCTGAAATACCGGTTCCAGTTACAATGTCGCCAACAGCAATTGTGCCTACGTTGCCATCCAAAACCACAGTTTTTGATGCGGTTGTCGCTCCGTTGACATTGGCTGTAGCAATATCACCATCAGCCACAAAAGCGTGAGTAACAGTGTATGTAGCCGCTGTACCGGCTGCTGCTGGAAACTCGATGTTGTTGTCGTTAATCACCTGCTGCTGATCACAAACAATAGACTCTGCATCAAAGGTCACTGCTACATCGTCAGAGATTGTGACGGCTGTATCCAGAACCACTGTAGCTGTACCGGCGATTGCGCCGACCTGTGCAGTGATAGAAGCCACATGAACTGGGCCAGTAATACCTGTGCCGCGAATACGAGCGCCAACTACCAAGGTGCCGAACACGTTGTCCATTATCACTGTGGTAGAAGCAGAAACCGCACCGTTTACGTCAGCCGTAACGTGGTTAACCGCTGTTGTGCTTGATGTTCCGCGTGTACAACCTGTCAAGGTATTTACACCGTTAAAGTTTAGCAGTGTGTCATCGGCCAGCGTAACTGCTGTGTCCAGAACAATTGCTTGCTGTGAGGTGACTGTCAGAACTTTTACTGTGCCGCTAATGCCAGTGCCTGTTACAATCATACCAACAGTGATTGTTCCGTTGTTTCCATCCAGAACCACGTTGGCTGAAGCACTGACTGCTCCGTCAACATCCGCATTAGCTGTGCCATCTTTGCCTGTGTAGGTGATGGTCTCGTCATCAATCACGATGGTGCCTGATGTCGGAAATGCCTCTGCGTCTGTGATCTGGATTTCAGTGTCTGTTGTTCCAATACCACGAGCCAGTGTAGAAGTTGACTGTTTCCAGTCCGCCGCTACAACGCGCTTGCGTGTGTAATTTGCATCGTCAGTATCGACCTGAACCTCTGTTACGGTTCCTGTCTCCACATCAGTGATAGCGGTAGCTAGGCCGACATAAAGATCATTGCCCGGCGAAGCAAAGGAGAGTGAGTCGTTCTTGAACAGATAGTCAAGAATCCGTCTCTCCAGATAGGTGGTTGCTGCGTTTGATGTTGCCATCGTTCTTTACTCCTGTTTATGTGCGTGGCCTATCAGGTAGACCTCTCCTGTAGGCATCGCTATTCTCTCTAGCTTCACCCAAATCTTTTAGCCGTTGCATTTCTTGAGCAAAACGCTGCTCATACAACTGCATCATGTCTTGCTCACCTTTCATGTAAGTATACGCTTCTACTAGCGAACCGTAAAGAAGAGCATTCGGGGCATTCTCACTAAGCCAAGATGTGCCAGAAGCCGCCCCGGCGGTGATGCTGGCTGGACGATAATAATAATGCAATTCTACGTCATAAGCTAAGTTAGGGGTTGGGCCAACGATGAAGTTATTTACGTCAAACACGCTGTAATACTTAGGTGTCGTATTAATGCCCGCATCGACAGCGTACTGCTGCACGAAGTTCACATCCTTGTTTTCAAGAAACTCTTTGTAATTCGTGGTGGTAATCTGGAACGAGAACGGAGCCAGATAATCAGTAGGCACACTAAGATAAGGGTCACCAACGGTAAGCTGGGCTGTGGCGTTCTTACGGAATAACTCAAGATCAACAAGCGTAAAGATACGGTCTTCTGCACCACGGATAAATACCGGCAGGTTCGTTACAAAAGACGTTTCAGAGTTCTCTGTGAAGTCCTGAATAGAAGTCTGTAGTTGTGCGTATGTAAAACTCATTTATATCACCAATGTCACCGGACCTGCTGTGGCTGTGCCGCCGCCACCCCGTTGATTCCCTGTTGTAGCAGTTCCTGACGCTGCGGTAAATGTATAGCTGTCTGTACTAATAACTGTTATAACATACCCAGTTGCCTGTTCAATTACTGCTTTTGTAAAACCATCAAATCCAGCTACATCTCGAAAGCGCACAATACTTGCAGTGACTCTACTATGCGCTTTTTCATACACGGTAATTACTGCACTGCCTTGAGCACTGCTTTGGAAAGGGTTCAGCGGTAGGAGGGACTCTACCGCTGATTCTGTTCTTTGATTCGGTCGTGGCTCAAACAATGCCTGTGGATCTGGGCCCGGAGTAATTGGCTCTAGCTGCTCATGTTTAGGCTCATACTCGTCTGGGCCAACTTTCAAACCATTCCACTCTTTTACCATTTCAGCCAAACGGTATCTAAACCCGGATCGATCCGAGATTCCCCAAGCATTTTTACCAGACGCATATTTAGCCATTAGTTAACCCGTAAATACTGTATGCTCGGCTGTAGTTTTAACGGCACACGATCTTCATCTTCATCCGCCGCACGTTGGAATTCTTCTTCATACACAGCTTTCAATAGCTGAATCCGTTCAGGGGCTTTTTTCATTGCAATATAATAAGCCAGCCCGGCAATCATACAAGGCAAAAAACGGAAAGGGGCGTCTGTCGTGTTTACCAGTGTAGCTGCATCTTCAATACGCTTCACATAATAATAAATCAATGTATCGGTTGAACTATCTGGTGTCGCCCAAAGTGTTATTTCTGGAATAGTTTGCCGATTAAAAAAATACTGGCTAGGGCGCCCCTGAGTTATTTTGTTGGGCAGCGTTAAATACTCTCCTCTAGACATTCTTCCTAGCTCATAATCGACCCCACCCCTACGGAGGACAACCTCAAGAAGATCTGTGTAATCGTCACTAAAAGCATATGTAGCTGTCCCAGCGGTCAGCGCTTGTGTGCCTTGTTTTACAGTCCAAAGATTGACACCGCGATTAGCCCAATCCGCGAACATAAGATTTAATGAACGACGCGCTGTTTTAAAGTCATACCCAGTGCGGGCTTCCAAGCCACAACGCTCGTAAGCCTCTTCGATGATTTCTGCTACATCAAGCTCGAAGCTAGTTGTACCCGAGGTTGCCATTTACTTTTTCCTTTTCAGTGGCTTTACACGGCGTGGCTTGCCAGCCGGTTGACCAAGACGTTTCTTCTGCGATATTCTACTACGTTTTTCAGCGGTTGTCATTTCTGATGATGTTTTAGGGGTCTTAGCAGAAACACGCTTGGAGGGGCGGCAATATGGAGTACCCCGTTTCTCACCCTTGCCACGCCCACACGCTTTCCCGGTGCGAACATCCTTCCATTCTTCTTTGAACCATCTCTTAAGGGCCGCGCCCTTTTTAGTTTTTCGTACTGCCATGTCTCAGTCATACCTACAAAACAACTGCAAATAAATAAATAAATAAACCTATAGACACTGTTGCGATTGCCACGACGAGAGTTATCTGCTTCATCATCTCTTCAAATTCTCTGGCTTCTTGCAGCTTTCTCCTGCGTTCAGCCGCCGCTGCCTCTCTGGCTTCTTGAATTCGTTTAGCTCTTTCAGCAACAATGCCCTTCCACGTTCCGGGACCAAACCTCATGTCCACTAAAGTAGCCACTTCTTGTAACTTTTCCGCCGCAATTTTGGCGTCTATCATTTCTTTTGCAACAGTGTCTACACCAAACTGATCGCCTAAACCGCCACCCGCTTTCTTATTTCTAGCCTGTTGCGCTTCTTTCTCTCCACGAAAAAGATCATCAATTTGACCAGCTATTTCACCTATGTCTTTAGCAGTGCTGATGTTGTTTTTTATGAAAGCAACAGACTGCTGAACCAAAGCAATACCTGTTAAAATTTCTGCAATCGGCATCTTTATCTCTTCGGTATAGGTTTACAAATAGCTACTATTTTTGCCCTCCTTCCGTCAGTAATAGGCACCGATGGTTGCTTCGATAACCGTTCAGCAAAATAGATACACTTATCTATGTCCGCGAACCGCTGTGTTTGATCTATTAATTGACCCCCCAAATATACTGTTAATAAAAATTCTACCACGGCTTCAGTTTTACTTGCCCACTATCAATATAGTTTGGTTGTACGGTACTTGTAGGTTCCGCCTGCTGCTTTCTTTGTTTTGTTGCCCCAGTTGGCTGCACCGACTTTACGGCACTTGGCGATTGCCCCGCTTGCATACGCTGACGGGAAGACCTTATAACGGCGCTTAACCTTGCTGTAACATGCATCTTTTTTAGACCCCGGTTTACTGATTTGTTTTGACATCGAGCCTCGCGAGATTGCCATTTCTTTTCTCCAAGTAATCACCCCACAAGACAGTTAGTATCTCGTGGTTTTTGTCTACCTTCACAGCGATAACTGCCGTGTCGGTTTTTAAATCCATGATTGAAACCCCAAGCCAGCCTAGAAAAGCCAGCAACGCTCCGGCAATGAGTTTGTTGTCCATTAGCACTTCCATCTTCTTCTCGCAGCGCAAATACGCTTTTTAGGGGTTTTGCTACAACTAATACCGTGCATCTTCATTTGCCCGGCTGACCTAGAACAGTAAGATTTCTTGCGCTTGCCGCCGCCCGGCTGCGGTGCCTTGAGTTTTGAACCCGTGGCCCGGTTGTACTTAGCGCGGCCTTTGGCAGTTAATCCAGCACCTTGAGATGCTGGCAGCTTCTCACCGCGTTTAACTGATAGACTAACAGATTTTTTCTTTTTTGTCGCCATCAACGACCTCCTAACTGAATGAACACAGTTATAGAAGTATTTGCAGGTAGAGTCACATATAAGCCATCTTGAAATATAATACCGTCACCCGGTATCCGCATACCAAAAGTACCTACACTTTTTTCATCTACTTCCAGTACAACAGATCCAGAAGCGGCAGAATCATTGTCGTACAATATGATGTTTCCAGATGTCCCGCTGCCGTGGTTTACTATAAAACCTTTAAAACGCCCCCGGCAGTTCGCGAGAACTCCGGAAGCGTGTAAGTGTTTTGCGGTGACTTCATTACCAGCCATTACTAGGCCAGAAAAATAGTCAGTGTTGTCGAGCCGCTAATCGCAGAAACATGCACCCCCTCAGTGGCAATAATGCCATCATCGGGGATATATACTTCATTGTACCCAGCGGGAAGAGTCTGAGTAAGCAGAGTCTCTCCTGACGCGGAGCCATTTTTTAGCGTAAACGAAGCTACACCCGAAGCAATGTAACAGCCAACAGAGCGTAAACGAGATCGACCGGGGCCGACATCACCTGTCGCTGTAGCTGAATAGGCTTTTAATGGACCAGCCATCTGAACCTCCTATTAGCTAAGAGCAGCACCAACAGCAGTTACCCAAGCAGCACCTGTGTTGATTACGATGCAATACTCGTTGTTGCCCGCGCCGTTGTCGCTGACCATATAAGCTGTTCCAACAGCAACATCGCCAAAAGCTGGCAGATTTGCGGTAGTTACAACGGGGATTTGGAAACCAGCGTTTGAACGTACTGGTCCTGAGAAAGTAGATAAAGCCATTTAGATCTCCTGTCGTGGCTAGTGTCAGCCCCACAATGGGACTGTCAGGAATAAAGATTAGTATACACAAAAAAAGGGCGGCATGGAAGCCGCCCTTTCGTACTCATTTTGCCTACGCTTATGCGCCCGGTGAACCGAACACAGTGCGTGGGTCTGAGAAGCCGAAGCTGTAACGCTCACGAGCTTTAAACCGCATGTTGCCAGTGTCGAAGTCTGGATCCATTGCAGTTGACAAAGCCATGCGCTCAAAGTGCTTGAAGCCGTTTGGCGCATCAGTCTTGATGAAGAAGGCGTCAGTGTCGGTTAGGAAGTCGTTGACTACATAACCTTCTGGCAGCATTCCTGAAGACTTGATGGCGTTGATGTCGTTGTCGGCTGTACCAACCCGAAGGTTTGATACAAGCAAACGCTCGGCAACAAACTGAAGCTGGCGAGGAATGATCAGCTTCATGCCACGGAGGGCAACAATCAGGCCGCGCTCATCCACAAAGCCAGCGATGTTGATAAGAGCGTCTTCCAAGGAAGTTTCGTTCAAATCAGCAGCTACTGCTGGCTCGTTGGCAAAAGTACCGCCAGATGTAAGCGGGTGTGATGCGTCACACAGAGCAACACCGTCACCACCAGCAAATGCGCCGGCAGAGAATGCGTTGTTCAGGATAGCCGCAGCTTTAACCTGCTTTGTGTGTGCCATCGAACGAGCGAGGGCACGAGTGTAACGAGATGCCAGACGATCATAAAGATTGTCTTCTACAGCTTCCTCAGTAATTGAGAAGGCCATAGCAACTGTCTCGTGGTTGTACCGAGCAGTGTAGGCTTCTTGTGCATCATCATATGATACACCTGTGCCTTCACCTTTAGTCGGTGCAGCCCCGAATCCAGACAACATTACCTCTTCTTCAAACGCACGGTCAGATGACTCTGTGTCGAAGATTTCGGAATGCTGGTTCTCGTACCGGTTGTATTCCATACCAAAGAGAGCATTTAGACCGGGCTCTAGTTCTTTGGCGAGTTGTGCGCGAGAAATAGCCATATCTAAACTCCCTTAAGCGATTGCCGCTTCAGAATCAGCCTGAAGCAGTGCGTGGTTATTAAGCATCACAATCATAGGAATACCAGCGGCTGCGAAGTCTTGGTTCTCAACGTCATCAAGAATACCAACGATCTTCAAAGGAAGAGAGGTATTTGATGAATCAAGAGTTGCGACATCGAGTTGCGCGCTAGAAATGCCAGTGGTTGTGCTGCCGCTTGCACCATTTGCGAACTGTGAGTTCTCAAAAATGGCAGCTACAGCAGTAGCTTTGTCTGTGATGGTAGCGTCTGTTGCAATTATAAAGCGCTGCATCGGGTTGTCGTACACATATCCGATAATATCGAAGTTTGTGTTCGCACCCGAACCGGGCCAATAATTTGAAAAGACCTTTTTACCAGTCACGGAAGAAACATACTCACAGCCAGCGAATACGCCTACGGGAGCTTCAGTGTCTCCGGATGCAGAACAAATAACGATTTCACCACCGTTATCCGCTTTCACCATTGACCCCTGATAGATCGCGCTTGCGCTGCTGTCGATGAAGTATGCGTTTGTACCGCTAGTAGCAGGTGTGCTACCGGCAGTATTTATCGGCTTGAGGCCGAAGGCAACATTAGTGTTTGCCATTGCTTACTCCTTATCAAGTGTGGGGGTTAGTCCTTGCCCCCGAATGATACACGACTTTTCCGTTCATTATGAATCGGCATTGAGGGGTGTTGTTCCCTCATCAGGTTATCGTCCACGGCTTTCATTTGATTGCGGGTCTGCTCCCGGTAATATTCAGTTCTTTCATCTACCGTTTCTTCTGGAATTCGAGCAAGCATTAGTCCGCCTACTCCGATAACTCCAGCATGTTTACCATCTTCAATTGTTGGATAACGGTCGGCCAGTTCAGGATATTCTTCTGCCCTTACTGGTTCCCACCCTTCCCGGATCTTTGCATTCACATTCAACTTGTCATCTTCACCACGAAGGGATGTACGAATCCAACGATGCTTGTAACCTGCTGGTGCTTCCGGTGCCTCCAACTTAGAAGGCGGTGTCCACGGCTTACGCCGTGTAGTTTTTGCGCGAGTTGTTGCTTCGCGAGTTGTTCTATCAGCCATTGTTTTAATCCTTCACATACTTTGCATATTCTTCAAGCGGAACATTCAGACGTTTCGCAATTGATATTTGCGAAGGAGTCAACTTAACTGTTCTGCGCCCCTTGGATGACGACTTAGAAGCCGTGGACTCAGCAGAAGCGACTCTGGGTCCCGCATCCCGTCTTGAGTTCTGAAACTTGTGTGGAAACTCAACACGGACTCTGCGATCTAACTCAGTATAGTACTCATCGGACGTTGGGTCAAACCCCTCATCCTCAATTAATTGACGATGTATGCCAAAAGCAGCATATGTCATGGTCTGATCTTGCCCAAACCAGTTGTTCTTTTCCGCCCAAGCCTCAGCTTTTGGATCTGGCCTAGCCGGCGCCGCTCTTTGTGGAGCTTGTGCTGGGACTTCTTGAGGAGCTTGTTGACGGGCGGGTGCTGCCTCATTACGTTGTTTGATTTGATCGTAGCGAGACCGCTCCATGGCAAGACGACTGATGTTTTCTTGCGCCTCAAACATGGCGTCAACATCACCCTCGTCATGAGCTTTTCTGTAAGCTTCTTTTGCTGCTATCACCTGAGACTCTAACCGCGTCCCAAACTCACCAACATAAGACTCATCTAATTTTGTTAGACGATGCTGTAGCTCATCATTTTGTTTTTTTACCGCTTCAGCGTACTCAATAGCCGCCTGTCTCTGCCGCTCTTCTTCACGATACTTACTTGTAAGCTTACGAATACGGCGCTGAACAGACTCGGAATAATTCTCTAATTCATCATCATCGTCCTTAGACTCTGCTTGGTCTTCCGCCTTGAGCTCTTCCTTTTGCTCTTCAACCTCACCACCTTCTTCGTCCTCGGCAATAACCTCTAGTTCTTCTTTTTCGGGTAGTTCTTCTTGCATACTAAGCTCCGTATGTTTTTATATCGTCTGGATCGACGATGGTTGCGATGACTTCATCATCGTTAATAATCCGGACTTCGCCACCCTCAATCTGGAATCGAGAACCAGCATACCTTCCGATACATACCCAATCACCCTCAGAACACCACGGTCCAGCCTCGCCAAACTTATCCGCGTCCTTATATGCCAAAGGTCCTACCTTCAGTACATAAGCTACGACAGTGGCTCGTGCCTCACGCTCTCTTGCTTGATCAGGTACATAAACCCCACCTTCAGTCTTCTCACGACCCATATACGGCATGACGAGCAAACGCCAACCAGTGGGTTGCGGAATTCTTTCTTTTAGGGTTTTTTGTTTTGCAGCCTCTTCGGCTTTCTTTTTTGCCTCACGTTGCGCGAGGATGTAGTCAGGTACTATCAGAGTCGTCGTCATAATTAACCTTCTGTAGCAGGGCGTAAAGTTCATCAAGTGCATAGGTGAGCCCCTGAATCTCACCTACGGATGCGCGGTAATTTTCCATGTTAGAAACACTACCACTTGTTATAGAGACACTAATGTCTTCTATGCGGTTTTTCAAGGCTTTTCTGTACCTTGAAACAAAAAGAGATACGTCCATTTACTCTCCACAGTCGCAGTCGGGCTTACCACAAGCACATGTAGATCCGTGCTCGTCCGGCATGTCCGTCAATGGACCGCCTTCTTCCCATGCTGCACAACTGTTTTTAGCACTGCACATAAACTTAAGCAACTGACAATAACCGATTTCTCCGGTTTCGTCCTTCATGCACTGCTGCATATGCTCTGTAATGTTGAATACAGCACAGACAGCGCAGCTTTCTTCTGGATTAACCGCCGGGCCATACTGATGTTCTTTGATGGCAAGGCGTTTGTTCTCTTCATTCGTCTCAAGATCCTGCGTGGCGATAGGGCATGCATCCTGCATCTTGTCTACAGGGATGCCATCTTGAATTGCTTTTCCTAGATCAAGCCCGTCAGGGATTAGTTTAATTTCAATTCTCATTGTCCAAAGCCTATGTAATCAAATAAAGATTGGGGTTTTTTAGCACCCGAATAGATCTGTGCGCTTGGCCCACTTGGCGACGCTTTCATCCCAAGAGACTCAAGTATACTATCAAGCCTGCTGGTCTTAGGTCTAGCCTGATATAAATTGCCGCCGACGTTGGTAAGATTCGAGTAGTCTACTTGGGCAAGCTGGTTCGCGGTTGCTGGACCACCGAGAGCGCTGGTTTGTGTGGCTCCTTGAATCAGGTCCATAATGTTTGGCTTTTCAGGTTCTGGTGTCGGTGTCTTGGGAGCGAACAAATCGTCAATCGTCATACCTTTTTCTTTTAGTATCTCCCTAGCCTCTGGAGATATCATTGGATCTCTGAACATGCTGTCAAAAAAACTTCCTGCTAACTGTTCCCCGGTAGTAGAAGTCCTTGTTATTCCGGAGCTATAAGCGGGAGTTACTGGGTTTGTTTGTAACTCGGCAGGTATCGCACCATAGTTGTTTTTTATCATCTCTTCAATAGCCGCCCGTTTTTCAGACAAAGACTTCCCGGACAAAGAGGGAGGAACGCTTACATCATACTGAGGCGGTGCGTTAAAACTGGAAGAAGGAGCAGAAACCATTGTTGGATTAGTGGATCCAAAGCGCTGCTCAAACCCACTTAAGTCTAATGGAGCCGTCTGCACTGGGTTTGGTGCCGGTACATTCGGTGCAATCAAAGACTCAATACCTTGCTTGATTTGACCCGGTATCTGACTAAACGATCTTGCCATCCCGCCAGATGTCTGACCCTGCGCTATCATCTCAGGGGTGGGGGCCAACGCCGCCGCCGGTAAAGGCTGACCCTCAATACCAGTAACCTTGTTTGTTAAAGCTCTTGCAAGATGACCCATACCACCAAAGGCCGTCATTGCAAGGTTGTCCATGCCGCTATAGTTTCTGTCATATGTGGCAACAGGGCCTAGTTGAGTAGGTGTGCCAGACATGTCACTAAAAATACCGGACTGTAGACCCGGGCGCACTTCCCCCGCTCCAATGTTCTTTACGTCAGGGTTATACCCCAACTCTCCGGGTTTGTTGTATGGATTCATGTACTGATCATAGGCGCGGCTAAGAGCTCGTTCTTCTGGGCTGGAATAAGAAACACCATCTGGGCCCAAATACCCCTTATCCGAATATCTTGGCAACCCCTCGTATTTATTATCTAGGTCTTCTGCACCATAATAAACATCAGAAGCGACACCCTGCATAACGCCGTTTTTTGAAATAACCCCGTCTTTAAAAACAGTGCCTGTGAGTCTTCCCGCCGTGGGATTCGCGCTTTTTACTTGACCAGAACCAATACCAACTCGTTGCAGTGCTTTTGCTGTGTCGTAACCGAGTGTGTTGATGCCGCCAAGGTTTGTTCTTGTAATATCATAAGCGCGATTATAGGCATCGCGGGTAAGAGGGCCTCGTGTTGTGGTGTAGCGATTAATAAAAGAGTTTAAGGCTGGACGCATATTCCCGGAATACACGGGGTAACTTTGACGTATAGCCATTGCTGTACGAGCAGCAGCGTTAGGATCAGCCATAAATGAGTTTGTGATACCAAGTATGTCGGAGCTATAATCTGAAGGGTTGAAATTATCCCCAAAATCATAATTACCCATGTCAATCCCAACGGATTGCGCGGCAGCAGCAGCGATGTTCTGTTGAACATCTTGATCCATATCCTCATCAGATAAATCGGAAGTGTTCCAATTGCCCACTTACTTTACTCCGGTAAACTTCGTGCCTTGAATTGCTTTACCGTACCCACCGCAAGCCATATACTTTCCAGCATTAGCTTCAACAATGTCTTCGCTCTTTGTGACAAGAGGGCGGCCTTCACGGTTCATAGGATGATCTCGCTTTGACCGGGGATCATTCTTGTGAGTGGTTCCGTGCTTTTCGTAATACTCATCAAAAGCCTTACGCTTGGACTTTGGTTTTGAAGATGATTTTTCCATTTTTGTTCCGATCTTTGTGTCTTCTCTGAAAATACGCTCGGCATCCTCAAACCGTTTCATACGACCTTGAAGCTCCGGGGAATATTTTTCAATTACATTTGACCCGCCATCCTTGCGGCCTCGGGCTTTTTTTATAAGCTTCTTCGCTGACTTACGACTGACCCCAAGATCATCCGCAAACTGATTTATTCTTGGTCTTGCCATTTCTTTCCCCAGTTAATGATCTCGTCAATGGTACGTCCACAGCCAATACATCTTACACGTTCTTCGTCCAAGACACAAATACCTACGCACGGGCTAGTCTTTTTTGTGCTCATGACCCATCCAAATCCCAAAGACGCCAGTCATGACGCCCATAACCACACTTACGAAAGCCGACTGCTGTGAGCTAGGCTCCGGCAAAGCCATAAACCACTCAGCGCAGCGCCACGACATTAACGTACTCATCAGCATCATAAAACGAGGTAGAATCTTCCATCTGAGGAAAGTCTCTACACTCACTTTGTTAAGCCCTTGGCCTTCTCGAAGCTACGCATCCCCCCAAGCCCAAGCATACCAAGTAAGACTGTCATTAAGCTGTCCATATCAAACTGAGGGTAGGCTACCGGCGCAACACCCATGTAGGCAGTCACCACATCCATAGTAGGGAAGACCAAAAAGTGAGCGAACAAAGCCAAGCTACAGCACCAGCCAACACTCGGGCGCCAACCCGCCACAAACAAGTTCCGTGACTTGGCTTCTTCAGCATTGATAGCCAACTGACCCTTGGCAAGCTCCTGTGCATGACGCTCCGCCATAGTGGCAATCTCATGCGCCAGCTTGTTCTTCTGGTCTTTGTCCTCAACAAACTTACCAATTAACTCGGTCGCTGGACCTATTAGTGCTTGGAGCATCTTTTACGATTCCTTTTAGCTTGCTTTTTAGTCGTGCGGTTGTGCATATCCCACATGATCACTGTCCACGGTTCCTTGCCAGATTAGCCTGAGTATTGATGCGATAGACGTTTACTTCATTACGATCATCGGCGATACCTTGCTGTATCTGCATGCGTTGCATAGCCAGATCAGCGGCCTGCTGTAGTTTGGCCTGATCAATCTGGAAGTCCATGACGTCATTTTGCATCTTACGTTGAATTTCAACTTGATCATTTTGCAGTTCCTGTTGACGGATCTGAACAAGAGGATCTTGTTGTTGGGCTGTCTCTAACAATGGTGCAAGCTGTTCTAAGGTGTCTGCAATCTGCTGTGCTATAGCAGCATCTACAGCTTCTGTAGGCAATTGAGGGACTGGCTCCCCAACCATCTGAGATTTTTGAATTGCCTGCTTGAACACTTCTTCAACAATATCTCTAGCAAACAAGGACACATGCTCCTGAATATGCGCCTGCAAGATAAGAAAAGCTTGCGGGTTAGCCTGAATAGCTGGCGACTGAAGCAATGACGCATGCACACGAATATGTGCACGATGGTCTTGCTCTTTAAATGCCTGACTAGGGGCACCTTTAAGAGCCATTGAGTTTTCCATTCCCGGATCCATGGGCTGTGGTGGCTGCGGTGCCGGCAGAATTGCATCAATGTTCTTTACATCCAATGCGTCATACATCCGGCGATAGGCTTCATACTGGTTGTGAAGCTGCGGTGCTGCCTGAGCCAACTGAAGCTGAGTCTGCGCCAAAGACAAACGCTGGGACATTGAGAAGATGTTCGGGTCAGACACTGGTAAGATGTCAATTCGCCCATCAAAGTCCTGCTGCATAATCTCTGGTGGGATATTCTGCCCAACAAAGTAAGGATAAGGCATCGGGTTACTGGCAAAAACCTCCGCCAGCATTCTAAACTCTTGCTTCTGTGCGTAATGCATACGCTTGTGAATGCTAGAGATTACCTTTGAACCCTGCTCAATTAATGCAACCGTAGTCCCAACAGGAGCCTGTGAGTTAACATCGGCTACCTTTGAGTCTGCCACCTGTGCAAAACGACGACCAGAATCTACAATTACACCAAGAAGCTGGGCAAGTGTAGCTGACGGCTCTTTGTAAGGCAGCGGGATAATAGAGTTTTTAAGATCGCCGCCGGGAGCGTCAATGTCACGAAACTCGCCGGGGGACAACGGCTCATCGTCATTACGAATACGAACGCCCCTAGCTTTAAATCCAGCCGGCAGGTTCGACAAAGTTCCCGCATCAATTAACTGACGCAGAATTGAGGTCGCCGCACGAGACAATCCACCGATTGTGTGCAGAAGACCAAAGCCGTAGAACCCAAAACCCGGCAAAAACTTATAGTGTGTGAAATATTGTCTGCGACGCCTTAAGGGATCCGCTTCACGATAGCTTCTAACAAGGCTAAGAATTTCTCCAGAACCTTCATCAATGGTAACAATATAAGGTAGCCGAATGCCCGTGGGATCGCCCTGCATGTCAGTATCTTCAAACCCTTCAAGGTCGAGATCGACATGGACTTCATATAATGTATAGACATCGTCCCCATAATTAGGACGTATTCCCGTAAGCTCGTTAGCACGGTTATGAATTTTTCCTTCATCTTCGCTCTCTTCAACTGGTGAAATATTTACGTCTTTGTAAATCCCTGCAAACTGCAGTTTTCTAATTTCGTTTTCAGTCATGCGGAAAACATGAGTTACCCGTTCTGCGGTTCGTAAATCGGACGCAGTGTAGGGTACAATCAAATCTTCTGCAGGCACAAATTTTGACACAGCGCGTTGTTTTGTGGGGTCAAAGTATACTTTCTTAAACGTAGAACCAGTCAGCGGCAGATAGTAAAGCATCTGATCAGTGTCTGGATCGAACTCTTCCATTACCTCAGTAATCTGATAGTTCATAAAATCTTCAATACGCTGCGCCTGATCTTCCGTCTCTCTGGTTGGTGTGCCAAGAATTTGTGTCTTAACTGGACCACCAGAAGGCAGCATCTCTTTATACGACTGCGCCTGAAACTGTGTTACTGCTTCAGACAACAATGGATGATGCACACCAGACGCGCCTAAGAAAGGCTCGTTGCGCTCTTCGTAGTTAATACCAAGAAGGCCAAGACCTTTTGAAATAGCTTCTTCCCACTCATCGCGTGACTCTTGATCTTCTTTAATCTTAGCCCGTAAATCAGACGAAATCTCCCGCAGGTCAGTGTCATCCAAAACCTCAGCAAGGTTGGCATTATGGTCGTACTCCTCAGTTTGGACCTCGACCATCTCTTCTTCACCTGCAATCTCAATGCCCGGTGGTAGCTCGTCCTCAAAACCCGGAAGTTCAACCTGCATTTCTTCAGGCATTAAGTCAGATGGGCCGCCCGGGCCCATTGCCATGTCAACCATTTGTGGGGGTAGTGCCATTAAAATGTTCCTTTGAATGTTCCGCCACGAGCTTTCATAACAGCGCCGCCTTTAGCTCTGCCGAGTTCTTTGTCGTGCTTTTTTCTAAGATTTCGTGCTTTGTTGCCCATGTAACCTAAAGCGCCCACGCCTAAAGCAGCCGTGCCGTGAGCAAGGTAATTAGCTATATCTTGTGCATGTGGCCCCACAGCCATAAACGCATCCATTGCAGCAGAGGTTTTTTTGATGTTCTTATCTTTTTTCTTTTCGGGAGCTTTTGGTTTTCTAGGTGCCATTAAAATGTTCCTTTAAATGTTCCGCCACGAGCTTTCATAACAGCGCCGCCGTATTTTCTAGTATCCTCTTCAGAATAATAGTAAACATCTCGGTCACGCATTGTCTTGCCCTTAGACGCATCCGAGGTTAGACTATCCTTCTTTAACGCTCTTTTAGTTTTTTTATCTGTAGGACCAAATTTTTTGTTGTGTTCTTTACGAGCCGCTACTTCTTTTTTACCCTCGTCTGACCGTCTGTATCGTTTCGCATCCATACCTTTTCTTATCCGAACACCTGCGGGATGCTTAAATTTTTTACCGTCATCGCTCATTAGAATACTCCCTTGAATCTCTGTGGACGGGCAATGGGGCTGAAGCCCTTGATCATCCCGCCCGCTGCTTTGCTGTTAGCAGATTTGCTCCATGCTTCCCACTGCTTATCCGTAAGCTTGGTCACATCTTCTTGCGCTATTTGCCTTATTTGTTTCATTGTACGTCCGTCAATGCGAACTTTGTCTTTGTCAGACATTACATTACGCTCCTAGCCATAGCACCAATGCCGCCACGGATATCAACGTGACCGCCCTTATTGTAAGCGCTAGGCACTTTTTTGGCAATGTCTTTTGTTTTTCCTGTTAGCTCAATTACGCGGGCAGGGCGTTTAATGTCACCAAACGGCTCTATTTTATTTTCTCTTGGGTTATATAAACCAAACGGTTTGTTTTCTACAGTAACACCTTCCGAAACTAATCGTTGTAATCCTGCGTCCAGAACATCACCGTAGTTTGTTTTGAAAGCTCTGTATTTTTTGGTTTGCTCTCTACCCGTGTCAAGAAGACCTTGAATTGTGTTTTTCATTACACCTACGTCAACTAAATCCTCCGCAATGTCGGGGTAATACTCACCTAATTCCTCACCACGGGCGTATGATTTTAATGTGGTTTTTGCAAACTGATCTGAGGATGTGTTTGAAGGCATTAATCCAACTATTGCTTCTTTTTGTTTTGGGTCTTCAATGCTATCTATTATTTCTTTTATGTCTTTTACAGGAAGATAGTTTTCGTCAGGTATATAATATGACCCCTCTTGTGTGTGAAAATCCGTTCGTTTTTTTACTGCCTCATCTATTTTGGTCGCTACATCTGTGTAAATGGGAATGGTTACGTCAGTGTTTGTACCCATTGTAAACTCAGTGCTATCTAATCTTCCCGGCATAACAGACATGTCCGCCCAATCAGGCACCACAACTCCGTCTAAACCAAGTTTTTCAGCTTCCCGCACTGCTGCACGAAGAGCAAATTGATTAAATGCGCTTTGTGTTTTAAACGGAACGTCTTGTATATACCCTGATGTACCACCAGAGCGGATGGTTTTGTCTCGAAGCTGAAGAACGTCAGCAACATTTTCTATGCCGCTTTTCTGAAGAACGTCAGTATAAAAATCCTGCTTTGCCTCCTGTATGTCGATATCAGACGGACGTAGTCCGTCAATTTCACTAAGACGCTTTTCTGCAGCGTTAAAGTAGTTCTTTTTGTCCATCCAGTTTTTAAAGTTGGTGCCTAGCGTTCTAGCGCCAGTGAGCGTAGTCCCCGGTGCGTTACCCATGTAGTCAAGAACATCATTTACCACAGCCTCGGCAGTCCTGCGAGTATTATTAGTGCCTATGTTGTTAACGCGCGAATATCCACGCATGTTTTTATATGGAAATTTACCTGAACCTATTTGCTTGTCTGTGGCTTTGTACTTTTCAACAAGATCGTTTACTGTTTTCTCATACCAGCCGTCCGGTAGCGCAGCCAAGACTTCGTCGCGGGACAGTTGCGAACGAGCATTTTGAACCTTTTTACCACTTAGACCAATAACTATACTTGAGTTGTCCCCCTCAACACCCTTTAAAAATGCTTTGGTAAGGTCTTCCGAATAACGGGTAGCATCTTCTAACACTCTATTCATATCAAAAACGTTTTCAATTTGCTGAAGTTCGTCAAAAAGCGCTTCCTTCTGGAATTCAGCCAAGGTGTCTTTTTCCTTAATCATTTTACGCAACATGCCGGGCATGGCCGAGCCTATGCCCGCGTCAGACATCGCCTGTAAGCGCGATACTGCAGTTGCGTTTGATCGTCGCCACATCTCGGTGAGGCCATCTCTAAGTATTGTGTTAGCTGTGGTGTTGTCATCCCCTAAAAGTCTTAATAAAAACTCTTCTACCTGCTCCGGAGTTTTGCGATCAGCAAGCCCTTCGTTAAGCGCACGAAGAGCGATATCAAATTTATTGCGTGACTGCGCTCTTTGACGAGATGGTGCGCCGTCTGCACGAAGACCTAAACGATATTCCCCTTTTCCTTGAATTTGCCGTGCTTCCTCGTCTAGTTGCGTTGCTGTTTTTTCCATTTGAGAATAGTTAGATTTTTCTAGACTTGTATCTATCTCCTTGAGAGCCAGTTTTTCGCCCGGGGTCAACGGTACACGCTGATCCTGAATCATTCTCCGGGCATATGATGTGTCACGCCCCTCCGCCAGATCGGTTAAACCTCTAATAAGATCAGCCTGAAACTCGTTTAGGCTCATGTATCTCCGACCGGAATCCGGGTTGTACGGATCCGGTACGATGCTAAAACGCACCTGACCAAAGAAACCACTAATGTCATCTTTGAAATAGTCGTGACCCGGCACACCTTTTAGCTTTACACCACCAACCTGAGCACCTTTTCGGTTGCCAAACACAATAACGCCGTGCCCGTCAAGGGCTGCAGCGTCAGTAACGCCGTCGGGCGTTTGATAAGCAAGACTTGGCACACCAGCAGTCTGCAGGTCTGTTTCCATGACAGTCTTAACATCAATACTAGGCGCCACAGTGTCAAAAGTTTCGATTAGTTCTTCCCGCGAAAACTTTTTATCCGCATTCTTTGAAAAATAATCCACTAAACCATACTGATCAAGTTCAATGTTTCTGCGATTACTTAACTGCTTACCTACCTGCTCTATCACAGACGACCCGGCTATACCCCCGGGAGGAATATCCATTTTTTTCAAAACATCAAGAAGTGGTGAATGTGCATCGCCAATCATCGATGCACCCTCTTCACTAATCATGTAGGTTTCCGGATTAGGGGCTAATGTCTTTTTAATCTTTTTTTCTTTAGGGCTGGCCCTGTACTGGTTTATCAGTTTGTACTGAGCGGACTTTTCTGCATACTCAAACTTGTCCTGACTTGGAAAATCTTCAGGATTTAAAATCCGGAAGTCAGGGAAAAAACTCTTTATATCTTCCGGAGTGTTGATATCGCCCTTAGAAATCAAGTCAACAAGTCTAGCGTCCGTGGACCCTGTACCACGAGCCTCATTTAACATTACAGAAGTTTCTGGGACAGGAGCCTTATCCATAGGAAACGTGGTCCGTGGATCAGGAGCCACCGTCACAGGGTTCAACTGCGGTCCGTTCGGAGGGAAAAAATCATTATCCCTGAGCCCCGATACAAGGTCCTGAAGTCCACGGCCCACTTTTGGCGCTAAGGTTGCAACCTTAGCATATAACGCGCCGGGAGCCAGAAACCTGCCCGCCATCTCTGGACGAAGTTCCCCCTGTTCATCAAAGAACTCGTCAGAAAGCTCTACACCAGCTTTTGCTGCAAGGCCCGATGCACCAAAATCTTTTGCAAACTGACTTACATTTTCCCTGACTTTAGGATTTGTGGCATAAAGAACGGGGCTTGAAATGACTGAAGCAGGCACCGCTAAATCCCCCAGTAACCCGGGAATGCCAAAAACCTCTTCCTTAGCAAGACCAGTAGCCATCTGGGATAGCCGGTCCACCATACCTGATCCAGCCTCAGTGAGATTTTGCATGCGCTTGGAAAAACCAGCGGCTCTTTCCGCCTGTTGCTCATCTATACTTTTATCTATATAGCGCTTTGCCATTAATAGTATTCTCTCTTACGAGGTGGGCCCCAGTCTTCAAGCTCTTCGCCGTCCAAACTAATGAAGCCGCCCTGCCGAAACCGCATAACAGCCATCGTCATACTGTCGCAGTAATCGTCATGATCTCCATTTGGAAACGAGGCAACTTCTTCTATTACTTCTTCAGCGAATTTACGTTCAGGATACCATACTTTTCCAGATTCGAATATAGGGGCAACCATATGCATACGGGTTGTTTTGTCCAACCCACCCCCGCCTTTGCGCCGGCCCGGAGCAAAGGTAGTAACCGGCAAATTCTGCAGACGTAACTCGTCCGCCAGCGGCATACCAGAAGCCTTCGCCTCAATTAACATCATGTCCGGTTCCCAATACTCATTTTCCTCTAAAGCAATCGCTTTTAACTCAGGAAAATTCCAGCGACCCTTCTTCGCATCAAGCAAGATCAGATGCTGATCCCCGTCCTCACGAGGCTGAAACACACCCCATGTAGTAATAGCAGAATAGTCAGCCGTCTCTTTTTTGCTGTACGCCGTATCGTAAGACTGAATCACATACTCTAGCTTAGGGGTGTCTTCTCGCTCCCACACGTTCCACCACTCACGTTTCACTAACGCCGTAGCATCCGATGTAGGATTTTGTTGCCACTGGGCATTCCACTTTCCGGGAGACAGTGACGCCTTTACCTTAAGTAGCTCGTCCTTGTTCCAGAATTCAGGCCACAGTGGTTCCCCCGACGGCATGATTGCAGGGAATTCTACTACCTCCCACTGATCCGCCATTGTGTCCATGCCCTGCGCCTGCAGTAACCTGCCCGTAATGTCTTTCTTAGACCACCGCGTCTGGACAATAATGATGGCACCGCCCGGTTGAAGACGCTGTCTCGGACCAGATGTGTACCACTCCCACGCATTGTCATAAGCACTTGGGGAAAGTGCGTCCTGCTCCGAGTGCGGATCGTCAATAATTAACAAATCCGCGCCACGACCAGTCATTGCAGCGCCCACCCCAGCCGCAAAATATTCCCCGCCAGCGCTAGTCTCCCAACGACCCGCTGCTTGGCTATCCGCTTTTAGATCTGTCTTAGGAAAAATATCTCTATATATAGGGTCCGCTATCAAGTCACGAACCTTACGACCAAACCTTACAGCAAGTTCCGTATTCATGGTAGCTTGAATAATTTTTAACTTTGGATTCCGGCCCAAAAACCAGCTAGGCATAAGATACGAAGCAAATTCTGATTTAGAATGCCGGGGTGGCATGTTTACAATCAAGCGTTTTAATTCACCACGCGCAATTTTTTCTAGCTTTTCTGCAATGATAATATGATGCCGGCCTTCAATGAAGCCATCATATACATGATGGACATACGGCATAAACTGTTCTTGAGCTTTATCGCGTGTCTCTAGGCGCTTGCGCTGTTCTTCCA
>Ga0222717_10001089_pt1 | contig 22616 bp, 33 predicted proteins | sample C33_18DmetaG_FD_165053 | JGI IMG/M metagenome (GOLD analysis project Ga0222717, IMG submission 165053) | Estuarine water microbial communities from San Francisco Bay, California, United States - C33_18D | ecosystem: Environmental > Aquatic > Marine > Unclassified | place: USA: California... | reverse complement strand
TGAATAAGTTCAATAAAGGTATTACTGCTATGACAGCCCATTGGGAAGAAATAGTCAAGCACCTTTACAAGCAAAATGCTATTGATGAAATCGGTTTGTTGTATTCTAACCTTCTCTTCCCTCAAACATCAAATAATTATGAGTTCTATAAGGAATTGCTTGTGAAATTAAATCCTGTTCAAACGAATTATGGTTGGAATGAGGATTTGGGCGACGGTTACAAAGTAACTCTCTATATTCACCAAAACCAATTAGCAATTAATTTTGTAAAATCCACTCCAATGTCGGGTGCTGTCAAAGGTGATTTTTATGATGAGGTTAAGGCAAACATCATATCATTAGGCGTTCCGCAGTATTTACAACAGCCTTTGCGTCAAATTTTGGCTGATGCGAGAGAGGTAATAGATTCCAATTCGGATTTTGAATTGCGACAGGTGGCTTCAAAAATATATCACATTGAGAATTCCCGAAATGCGGGAAGGGCGAAGATTCAAGAGAAATTACAGCAATTGCATGACATTACATTCGTGTGAAGGTATAAATACATAGAAACCCTATGGTTTGTTATGGATATACACCTATTCCTTAAGGAATACCGTTCATTTCGTCAAAAGGTTGGCGAAGAGTTAGGACTTACAGATGAAGAATTGATTTTGAAATTCTATTTGGCATTCAAAAGACTTCAAAAGTTAAGTGAAAATCCGTTTAAGAGTTATTCACAGATTTTTGAGCAATTTTTGTATAAGAACAATCAAAATCCCGACTCCGATGATAATAATGACGACCCTTTCGGAAACGATAGCGGGACAAGTCCTTACTATCCATTTAGATAACCTTTTTATACCTGTTATGGAGTAGGATAAGTTATGCAAGAAATTGTTTGGTCTATTGAATGGGAAAAGAAGTTAGGAACAATTGAAAATGTTCACCCTACTAAGCGAAGTGATTTGATGATGCCTTATGCAAAGAGCGATTGTCAAAGGTGCGGTCATGAAATGCAAGATGGCGAAACCGTTCTCCTTACAATGACGATTCATCCCGACCATGTATTCAAAAATTTCAAAGACACCCACATACCTTCTAATTTTGTCCGTGTTGAATTGATGCACCCTATGTGTGTAGCCGAAAAGGGTCTTTACTTGGTTAAAAAGGACACCCAAAAGAAAGAGTATATTGCTAATGTTTGAGGTGTAATCATGCTTTATTTTTTGGATATTGAAACAAAGAATGTTGATATATCGGATTTGTCTTTTGACGACCCGAAAGGTTGGGAAATCTCTTGCATTTGCGTAGTGAGCGAAGATAATGAGATTTACACATTTAGTGATGCGAGGGATGAATTAATTGAGGAAGCAATTTTCCGCAATAGAATTAACAACGAACCCGATTTTATTTGGAATAATCGCCCCTTGAGTCATTTCTTTCAATTCCTTGAACATTTACTATGGGATGAGGAACATTTAGTTATTACTAAAAACGGTGCGAAATTTGACATTCCGATTATTGAAGAATACTTGAATGTTTCTTTTGAAGGAATCAATCATTATGATATTGAAAAGCATATCATGGATGAAAGCGGAGAGCGATATAGGCTTTCGGAATTGATTCATTATCACATAGGAAAAGAAGAAGGAAAGTTATTAGAAGCGAAGTATGCCCCTACACTTTGGAGTCAAGGATATTATGAAGTAGTAGTAGGTTATTGTATTGATGATTGCTACAAGACACTTCAAGTGTATAATGATGCAAGGATGAGAGGTTTTTATTCAGCCATTGACAAACATGGTGTGGAATTGAAGAAGGTGTTATTTTGAATTGCGCTAATTGCGGTTGGGGCGTTTCTTTAGTTAAACAATGGGAATCACACGGTTTTGCGTGTGCATTATACCGTTGCGGAGATTGCGAAAGTGATATTTCAGTTAAGACACCAATAGCAAAGATGCGCTCATGGTTTCCCGAAGGCGAAGCCCCTAAAGAAGAGGAATGATTATGGAAATTATTGAATGTGATATTTGCGAATCAATTATTGCACCCGAAACCATTTGCGACTGTTTTCAAGAAGAGGAATAAATATGGATATAAACATTAAAGATGTATTCCGACCTATTTTTGGTTTCGTAGTTCTTCAACCAATGGTTCTCGTTTGGTTTATGTTATTTACAGATGATTGGTGGAATACTTATGTTAATGATTTGGGATGGAAATTTCAAATTGCTATGACTGTTTGGTTAATTCCTTGCTATGCTTTTTATGAAAGGTTTTTCGTTCATAAAGAAATTGAAATGAAATGGTGAAATAGATGAAGAAAATTAACTTTGTAGCCTCTTGCGAGGTTTGCGGAGAGGTTGCTATGTATTCCTCAAGAATCAGTCCCGATGGATTTATCCATTCAGTCAAGGATGGTGGTTTGATTAAGTATGAAAAACATTATTATTGTAATCCTTGTTTAGAAAAATTATCTAACGATTTGTTAAACCGTGTGAAAAAGAAGTGGTGAAGATGAAAGAAAGAGCCGACAGAAAAAGAAAAGACTATAAAGAGTCACAAAAAGCGAAGGATAAGGATAAAGACAATCATAATCCTTATGATGCTGAAATGTTACGGTTTCAAGGATTAATTCGTTGTCATGTGTGCGAAAATCCATATCCCTTTATGCACCCAAGATGCCCCAATTGCGATTCACCCAACCGTGAACATTACCCTAACAAAGTGTGAAGGTATAAATACAGGTTGCTACTATCTAAAGGTATGAAGGTTGTTAATTTCCTCGCCACAGCAAGAATCGCTGAATATCTTGACTTACACCAATTTTCCGATGAAACAGGCGTTGAATTTGAACCCGACAGATTTCCGGGAATGTCATACCGATTAGAAAACCCCAAAGTATGTGTTTTGTTATTCCGTAGCGGAAGAAGTGTCGTTACAGGTGCAAAGTCTGTTGAGGATATTGAAGAGGCACTAAAGCAAGTCCATGCAATTTTAGTAGCAAACGGACATGATGTTGCTAAAGAATATGTTTATGAGATTGGTAATGTTGTAGTTACTCATAATGTAGGCAAAGAATTGAACCTTGCGAGCCTTACATTTTCATTGGATTTTACCCGCACAGAATGGGAGCCCGAACAATTTCCGGGACTAATTTACAGGGTCGGAAGAGGTCTTAATTCAGTAGCCCTTGTTTTCTCTTCGGGCAAGTGTGTTATTACAGGAAATACAAACCTTGATGAAGCAAAATTAGCCGCCGAATACCTTCAAGAAGACATAGATAATGCTTGAGGTGATTTTTTGAACACCATACGCTCTCCTTATTTTGATATAGGAGATACTAAAGCATGGTTGGAAAAGGCTTCGGATTTTTCCGATGATTATTCTATTGGCCTTCAATCGGGACAAACCAATCAAAAAGGTAAATTTGATGATATAGTTAATTTGTTTTTCAATCGTTATCAAAAAGTTCTCAAAATCTTGAGGACTCAAGCAGGTTTCAAGGCTTCGGGAACGCTGAAGCAAGTGCAAAAAGAGAAAAAACGCAACAAAACCTACAATTTAGTAGGAATTGTTATGGAAGCGAGAAGAACCAAAAGTGGAGGAAAAATGGTTACACTTGAGGACATGACTGATACAATGTCTGTTTTTGTTCGCAAAGACGACCCTGCTTGCGCTACAATTTTTAATGACGAAGTATTAGGAATATCGGGCAGGTTTGGTGATGATGGAAAGATGTTTTGGGTGGATAGAGTAGTCCGACCCGAAATTTTACCTAAAAATGAGAATAAACAAGGTATTGACCCCGTTTCAATTGCATTTGCATCCGACCTACACATGGGGAGTAAAGAGTTCCTTGAAGATGAATGGGACAGTATGATTCATTGGATGAACAGTAAAGACCCAACGGCTCAAAACATTAAATGGTTTGTTCTTAGTGGAGATGTAGTGGATGGAATCGGTATTTATCCCGGTCATGAGGAAAACCTTTCTATACAGAACTCTTTTGACCAATATGAATTTTGCGCTCGGAAATTGGATGAATTACCCGACCACATAACCCCTGTTTTACTTCCGGGTAATCATGATGCAGTCCGACCCGCCGAACCTCAACCAATGTTAGAGCCGGGAGTTCAGCAAAAGTTCAATTCAACAATTCATGTAGGCAACCCTGCGAGAATTAATTTATCGGGAATTGATGTATTGTCTTATCATGGAAAAGGTATTGACGACATAGTTCCGAGAGTGGAAAATGTAACTTATGAAAGACCTCAAGAAGCCATGAAATTAATGTTGGAGAAGCGACATCTCGCCCCGATGTGGGGTGAAAGAAACGCTTTGAGTCCCGAAGAAGAAGACCAAATGGTTATCAATACGCCGCCCGATTTATTCGTTACAGGGCATACTCACGCTCACGCTGTTGAATGGTATAAAGGAATCCCTCTTGTAGTATCAAGCACATTTCAAGGAGAAACAGATTTCATGAATATGTTAGGATATAAGCCAAAGAAAGGTTATTTATCTATTTACAATGTTATGAATAAGCAAACAAGAATTAAATGTTTTGCTGATAATACATGAAGGTGGAGTAAATGAAGAATCCATTATTTGTCAATAAGAAGGTTTGGAGAGCCTTCAGTTCTCAAGAATTAGAAGAATATAAGCAAAAAGTCTATGATTTTTACAAAAGTCATGGATTTCCCTACTATGACATGGATGAAATACAAATGTCAAGAGTAGTAAATAATTTATTTGATTTTGACTCAAGCCGAATCATTCTTGAAGACGACCATTTGAAGCAAGTCATGAATGGATTAAATTTGGTTAATAATTTTATGCCTCACATTTTTGAAGTAAAGTGCCGTAATTTCAAATCTCCATTACAATGTTTCAATAATGATGTATTGTTAAAGAAAGCAATTCATAAAAGAATCTCAATGGGTGATAACATGAGTCATGCAGGTATGAGAAAAGCGTTATCATTTACACATGGAACACATAGAGTATCTAATTTTAGACCGACAATAGCCAAATATATTTATGATACTTATGCAGGTGAAGGTTCTGTTTTAGATTTTTCATGTGGATATGGAGGCAGGTTGTTTGGTGCATTCGCTTCCGATAAAGTGAAAAGTTATACAGGAACAGACCCTTGTAAGAAAACCTTTGACGGATTGACACGGCTCAACGAGTATTTACAGAAGAATAGACGAAAAACAATTAATTTAATTCAAAAACCGTTTGAAGAAACAGAATTTGAAGAAGAATCTTTTGATTTAGCATTCTCTTCTCCACCGTATTTTAATACAGAAGAATATGATTATGAAGAAACGCAATCATTTATCAAATTCAATACTAAAGAAGAATGGAGAGATGGATTTTTGTTGCCTTTAATTATCAATACAAGAAAATATCTAAAGTCCGATGGTTATTTTATTATCAATGTAGCGAATGTAAAGACATATCCCGAATTAGAGGATGATGTAGTCCGTCTTGCTACGGAAAATGGATATAAATTAGTTAAGACCTACAAAATGAGATTGAGTAAGTTAATGGGAAGTGGATATAAATTTGAACCTATATTCGTTTTTGTCAAAGAAAATAGTTAAATAGGGGAAACCCACCATTGAAGAACATGGGACTATTCAAACCCGAATTTATTAACCACGATGAATTTCCACACATCAACGAATTTATGGGGTGGGAAATTGAGGGTATCGCTTGCGCCTGTTGCGAGCGTAAATCTCACAACCCGTTCACATGGATTACTTGCCGCATTCAATATATTGATGCAACCTTTTACCTTAGTTCTCCTACTTACCAATGGTTCTCGGACAAGTGGGATGATTTCAAAGAGCGATTCGTTAAAGAGGATTGCGGTTGCGGTCATATCCATGAATGATAAAAGCATTTAAGTATGAATACCTATTCGGACTGTTTAACGGAGATGAAAAAATGGATGATTGCGAATTTTGCGGAACTGCTTATGCCGACGAACACTATTTAGACACCAAACACCGATTTACAGAAGCACATAAGACATTTGGAAGCATTTATGTCTGCGACACCTGCATTGGTGATGGATTGAAATTGCTTCAAGAACAAAGGGGATGAAAATATGGGAAGTAGCGATTGCGAGATTTGCGGAGAAAATGATTACTTGAAGGAATACAGTCTTGATGAAATGCCTAAGAACATTTATGTTTGTAGGAATTGCGTTGAAGAAGGACTCCGACTTAGAATTAAACAAATAAGGGGATGAGAAAATGGCGAAAGTGAGATTGACAAGACTACAACAAATAAGTTATGATGCAATAGCGAAGGGCTATGGCTACATTGAATGCGACCCAAGAGGTTATAAATCACATAAAGCCCGACAAATCAATGCTCTCATTAAGAAAGGACTTATTGAAGCATGGGATAGTGGCGGTATTTCCTCAAAAATGGATACTCGTAAATTGAAATCCTATGTTGATGATTGGTGGGTCGGTTTTGCTTGTTTGACAGGTGAAGAACATGATAACTGATGTAGCGGCATTAAAACAATTTGGTGGCGTTGCACTTCTTCGTTGCCGTGTCTGTAAATCTTTTCCGATACTTGTTTGCTCTAATCTCGGCACTAATTGGAAGAAATGTTTAGAATGTATAGATAGTCAAAAATAACACACATAGGGATGGGAATACCTGTTGGTGAAAATGGATGAAAAATGAAACGGAAAATGAAATTATGGATATGTTAGAGCAAATGAAAATGTTTCTTTTCAAAGTATTGGTTACATTATTCTTATTTCCTTTCACTATCATGGGCTATGTTTGGTTTTCATACTCATGAAGGTTTAGATAGGTTGTATCATAATAAAGACATTGATGCCCTACATACCTGTTGAAACAAGAGAAGGTTTAGACCCATACATTGATGTATTGGTTGAAGAATTGGGCTATTTGTCCGATGATAAGAACTTAGCAGGTTTGTTGAATTATACCATATCAAAAATCCTTTCGGATTTGTTAAAATCTAAGGGTCTTAATTATCATAATATCAATGAATTAATTGGTATGCTTGAATGTGCTAAATTGGAGTTATACCGCAGGGTTGCTTCACCGTATGAGGATGAGAAAATCAAGTCCAATGGTGATGTATATTGAGTCTTAATCTTGACATTCCTTACTTCAAGAAGTATGGAGAATCCACAGGTGGCCCTTTGAATCCAATTAGTGAATTAAAGGGTCGTTTGCATAGTCTTACGGGTGCGAGGCATTCAATAAGTCTAAACAAATTGAAAGACAAACACCCCGAAATTAAGTTCAATGAGCAAATGTGGTCGGAAGTGGATAGGCATTATCATGAAGATTGCGAATGCGGTTTGAAATCAAAGGGAACTATTGAAATGGTTGCTCAATCTATTTTTGAAGCGCAAAATGAGCCTAAAGCGCAAGAGATTTTGAAGAAGAAAGGCGACAAAGAAAATTGGGATTTTAATACAGTTATTACATGGGTTAAATTGTTATTTGGAAGGAATACTTTACAAGGGCAGGGCATGGAGGAACAAGCAATTAAGGATTTATCAAGGGATTTATGGCGTTTTGAGTTAAAAATTGCCGATGATGAATTAGATAAGAAGTATTGCGTGGATATTGTAGTCAAAAATAAGAGTTCTAAAGAAATTGTTGGCGGAATACAAGTTAAGCCAAAGTCATATTACAATACAGGCATAGACCATGTTACTCAAGCAAACAAGAAGTGGGACTATCCTGTTTATCACTTAAAGTATGATGATATGGAATCAAAAAATTGGTTGAATAGACTTGAAGTATTGTCAAAATTTATCTAAATGTTTAAGTAGTATTGATTGATGGCTAAGAATATGTGGCCTCTCAATCGCCTACGCTTAACCAAGAGCAAATACCAAAACCTTGACAAAGAATATCCGACCATTCAACAATTGTTGAAAGACAATTGGTTCACTTCCGAAAATGGAATTGTTAAAGGACTTCCATATAGTGAAGCCTTTGAAAATAACTGCGGTGGTCAAGGAAAAATCCGAGCCGATTATGCTACTTTGAAGAAGGTCTTTGGAACGCCAACGATTAACGACGGAAACGGTGATGGTAAAATCCGCAAGTATTGGATTGTCAAGATTGACGGAATCGTTTGCACTATTTATGATTGGAAGCAAGGAAAGGCATTTAGGGGTTATCGCCCGTTGAAAAACGCCCGTTGGTCTGTTGGCGGTTCACACCCAATTTCCCGAAGGCTTGTTCAAGGAGTCATTGACGAATACATGATTCAGCAAGGGTTGATTTGAAATGGTTGTAAAAGACGGTCAAAAATGGCGAAGAGTCAATTCACGCAAAATTAAGGGTCAATGGTATTCACTTGACGGTGATGAAGAATTAGATAATATGCCCGATATTTTTATCACTATTGATGGAAGAGTCCCTAAGAATATGACAGGTGATGGTGGAGATACTTTTGAATTATGGCCTGTAAAGCATAATGGCGATTATCGTTATTCGGGAATGACTTATTATGACTACACTAATTCTCATGGATATTACTATGCCGTCAAAGAATACACATTTTGGGATGGGATGCTACATTCAAAGACTTCTTATTATCACACCGATAGGCAAGTGGAATTTCTTGAAAAGCAAATGAAAGTGATGGGTGAAAACCTAAAGGCACATTTGAATGGTGAAGAAATGGATGAACCTTATTGGGGAAGGCCATTCTTTATTCCTAATGATGAGCGTTTCGTTCAAGCCCGTTATTGAAAGGTAATTACATATAAATACTAAGTAGGACAATTGATTTATTATGCCTTCTTATAGAATACTTGCAGGTGATTGCGTAGCCCGAATGGGTATGATGGATGCAAATTCGGTTGATAATTGTATCACCGACCCACCGTATGAAATTGGATTCATGGGTAAAGGTTGGGATAATACAGGTGTTGCCTATAATCCGAGAACATGGAGGGGAGTCCATAGGGTCTTGAAACCAAATGGTTTCTTAGTCGTTTTTGCGGCAACAAGAACTCAACATAGGATTGCTCATGCGATTGAAAGAGCAGGTTTTGAAATTATTGATATTATTTCTTGGTGTTATGGGACAGGATTTCCTAAATCACATAACATTTCAAAAGCCATTGATAAGAACGGCGGCAAAAGTATTTCATGGTTCGGTAAATGGTTTAAGAATTGGAGGCTTGAGCAAGGTTTAACTCAAAAAGAAGTAGGTTCTCATTTTCTTTCAAAAAGCGGTAAATTGACAGGTTGCGTTTTTAATTGGGAAGAGGGAAGAAGCATTCCTACAAATAAGGATTTTAATAAGTTATGTAAATTGTATAATTTACCATTTTCAAATATGGAAGAGGCAAGAGGCGAATACTTAGGTAAAATCAAGCATTCCCGTAGCGGTGGTGATGATTTCGCAAAGCAAGTAGGTTCTAAATCTCAATCAAGAGATGAAGAGGTTTTTGCTACGGCCACCGAACCTGCTAAACAATGGGAGGGTTGGGGAACTGCATTAAAACCTGCTTATGAGCCTATTATTATTGCTCGTAAAAAGGGTTCAAAAGCCACTACTAATTATTCTCAATTTTACTACATTACTAAAGCGAGCAAAAAGGAAAAGAATGCAGGTTTAAGTGAGAGTAATACTCATCCGACAGTAAAACCTATTGCTATTATGAATGCACTAATTGAGGACTTTACAGAAGAAGGGACTGTTGTTTTTGACCCCTTCACAGGAAGCGGTTCAACAGGTATCGCAACAGTAATGAATAATCGCACATTTATTGGTTGCGAATTAACTCCCGAATATATCCCTCTTGCTAAGGCGAGAATTGAACATTGGGGGGAACAATCCGAATGAAATACGGATATTATGACGAAAAACAGAATCCTTTAGCCATTGAAGAATACACGGATGGCGCACACATTGTTGTTATACGGACTGTTAATAATTTTATATCCACATCTATTAAATTAGAAGATGACGGTTGGGAACTCCGTGATTCAATTAAGGTTATTTTTAAGGAGGCTTCTTTACACGCAACATTATTTAGAAAGCCGTTCAAAGGAACAGTAGCAAACAATGTTTTAGAAAATGGTTGCGGAGGTATTAACATTGATGCAACCCGCATTAAAGGCGGAGGAACACTTGATAATTGGAAGCCTTCAACATTTAGTAACCGAAGTGGCTCGGATTTATCAAAGAGTCATATTGCAGGTTCAAACGATGAAAAAATGAAGGAATCTCAATTAGCATCTATTGAAAAAATGAATAAAGAGGGTCGTTTTCCTGCTAATTTGCTTTTAGAATGCACCTGCGAAGAAGTAATTGAAGGAAAATCGGATGGTGTGGTGATAAATAATACGAATTCTCAAAGCATAAACGATACTATTTACAAATTAGGTCATAGTAAAGGCGAACAAGAAGCACCAAGAGCCTACAAAGACACAGGGACAATACATACAGATTCTAATTGTCCTTGTAAAAAATTAGATATTCAAAGCGGAATTACTAAGGCAGTAAAGACTAAAAAATCCGATAATCGGGTTGAAAATAATAATCAAGTATTTGGAAAAGGATTGGGGCTACATAATCCCGAAAATAGTCATAAGGATAGTGGCGGTGCTTCAAGGTTTTTCTTTTCGTTTAAGTCAAGGGATGATTTGAAGGAATACTTAACTACAATGATACGGTGTTAATATGAAGTATGGATATTATGATTTGAAAGAACACCCCTCCCCGATTAAAGACTATACAGACGGGGCGCACATCATTGTTTTGAGAAAAGTTACAGATTTTGTTAGAAATACTTGTATTCTTGAAGATACAGGATGGTCTGTCCGAGATTCAATCAAAGTAATTACTGAAACAGAATCCTTTAATGCAACATTATTTAGAAAGCCGTTCAAAGGAACAGTAGCAAACAATGTTTTAGAAAATGGTTGCGGAGGTATTAACATTGATGCAACCCGTATTGAACATCAAGACCCCGATATAATCCGTAAAACATTTGAGAGTCCATTAGGTATGGAACATTGTGCAAGAAATCGCAAAGGGGAACGGGGTGCAGGTCCTTCACCCGATGGCCGATTCCCCGCCAATTTAATTTTAATTCATTCTAATTGTAAAAATAATTGTAATGAGGGTTGTCCTGTTATAAAATTAGACGGCCAAAGTGGAATTTCTAAGTCCACAGGAGGTTCTATCGGGACTGCAACAGGATATGGAAACAATTTTGCAGGTTCAAGAAAAAATGTCAAGGGGAATGGCGGTTTTGGGGATATTGGAGGTGCTTCAAGGTATTTTAAGCAATTTCATTCTCTTGAAGAAGTGAAAGAATACTTAACTACTTTGATTTGTTGCTAAGGTATAAATAAGAAGTAGTTCTATTTTACATCATGGTGGCGCAAAGCGTAGGCACTTCGGATTTGATAAATGACGAAGGTTTGCTTGAGATTAGTGAAAGTCTTTGGGAGAGTCTAAATCAAGACTTAGAAAAAGACGAAATCAAGCAATTGCTTAGTGATGCAATAGAAGAACATAATGTCCGTATGCCGATGATTCAAATTAGTGAAGAGGATATGGCTAAAGCATTTGATGATTTATGCAAATTAGATGCTCTTTCTTTGATTAAAGAAGGCCGTTTTTCTTCTCGTTATGATTTCAAAGCCCCTAAGTATGAAGAATACATAGACATTAACAAGACAGGGATGAGAGCGAGTAATTATTTTCATCAAGAAACCCGTTGGCTTTGCGATTCTATGAACTCTCCGAGTCCGTATAGGGTTTGGCACACGGAACGGTTTAGATTAACATTATTTAATGCTCTTTGGAGTCTAAAGCATAAAGAAATCAATGAGTCTAAATTGCGTTCAACGATAGGATTAAGAAAATACATAGCGGCTCAATTCAGCCCTGCATCAGCCAAAGCAATTTTTGAAAGGTTCAATTCTAAAAGAGTTCTTGATTTTTCATCGGGTTGGGGCGACAGGTTGCTTGCATTTGCTTCATGTGAGGGAACGGAACATTATACAGGGATTGACCCTAATGAAGCCCTTCTTGAAGGCTATATGGCTCAAATAGAGGCTTATGGAGTCAAGGATAAAACATTTAATATGATTCAAGGTTGCGCTGAAGAAGTCCGTCTTGAAAAAGAATCCGTTGATACAGTATTTACAAGTCCACCGTATTTTAACATTGAAAAATACACTAAACAAGACAATCAATCATTTAAGAAGTTCAAGAAATTGGAGGATTGGTTAGAAAAGTTCTTATTCAAATCTCTTGAGAATGCTTGGTATGCTTTAGAGAAGGGAGGACATTTGATTATCAACATTTCCGATGTTTATTCAAATCACCGAATCAACAAGATTTGCGACCCTATGTTTGATTATATGGCGACATTAGAGGGTTCGGAATATCAAGGCACTTTAGGTTTGAGAATGGCTAAAAGACCTAATTCTAAAGCAGGTAAAATTGATGGTGTCTTTGCCGAGCCGATATTTGTTTGGAAGAAGGTGAGTTAATTGGTTGAAGACCACACTTGGTTAAGAAAATCGTCTTGGAATGAGAAAGACGAATACTATACCCCTGCAATTTTAGTGGATGCGATTATCCCTCATATTCCTAAAGGTTCTAAAGTGTGGTGTCCGTTTGATACTGAAAATAGTGAATTTGTATTACGGCTAAAAGAAGAGGGTTTTGAAGTCATTTACTCTCACATTTGGGAAGGAAAGGATTTCTTTGAGTATGAACCCGAAGAATATGATTGCATAATTTCAAATCCTCCGTTCACTAAAAAATTAGATGTTTTCAAGCGATTATTTGAATTAAGGAAACCGTTTGCTATGATTATGGGTTTGCCGATACTTAATTATCAAGAAGTAGGCAATTTCTTTTTTGAGCAACAAGGTATTGGTAATAATTTACAATTATTGATAGTGGATAAGAAGGTTTCATTTGATGGAAACACGGCTTCATTTAACAATTCATATTTTTGTTGGAAAATGTTAGAGAATGACATTTGTTTTGCTCATTTAGAAAACAACAATTCAAGGAAACATTATGTGCCGAGCCGAATGTTTCAAGATGCAAATAAAGGTGAATGAAATGAAGTATCTAATTGAATGTATGGATGAAGAAGGTAATTGGAGAAAATTCAATTATTATGAAGGGACTCTCTTTGATGTCAAAGCAAAAATGGCTACGATTATTGAAAAGACGAATTATGTTGGAATCAAGTGTTCTTTAGCATGATTTAATATAGTATTACTTATTGGCTATTTTTGGAGAGGTGAAGAATAAATGTTCCCGACAGGTGTTGATTCTTACCCATTTTGGATTTGCATGATTATTTTTGCCGTTATTGTAGGTAATTTGATTTATGAATCAGTTATCGTTCATTGGCTTATAGAAAGAGAGGAACGGTGTAAAGCCGTTTGTTGCATAGAAGGTGAAGAAGATGAATAAAGACAAGATTTGTTTTATTTTGCGTGGTCTTTCGGGTTCGGGAAAGAGTAGTAGGGTTGAAGAAATCCTCTTAAGCACTACTGCTACAAAAACCGCAGTCTTTTCAACCGATGATATTTTTATGGAGAATGGCGAATACAATTTCCGCCCCGAAAAATTGAAAGAATATCATGACCTTAATTTTCACTTTGCATCTCGTTTCATGAAAGCGTGTGAGAAGTATGATGGTTCAGCAATTTGTATTATAGACAACACTAATACTATGAAGTGGGAATATGAGCGATATGAAGAATCGGCCAAAGAGCATGGTTTTGAAGTAGTTATAGTCAAGATTGATTGGAAGTGGGAGGACATTCCTCTTTATGCTGAAAGGAACTCTCATGGCGTTCCCGAAGAAGTTATTCGGAATCAAGCGGCACGATGGGAACAGTAGGATTAGATAGCAAAGGTAATAACTAATTATCATGTGCTTAACCAATATGGTTACATCTTTTGTATTAGTGGGATTCATTATAGGTTTCTTATTTCTTGGCGGTCAAGTCTGTGAATGGGTTGAAAAGAGGGTCTTGAAACCAAAAGATTAAATACTTGTAGCCATCAGTTAAAATCATGGATAGTGAATTGAAAGTAATGTTGGGGATTTGTCCTCTATGCAATACAGAAAATACTGATATGCGAAGGCTTGAGGATGGAAAAATGTATTTTATGTGTGAAGATTCCTCTTGCGAAACCAAAATCGTTATGAAGTTAGGAGGGAAGTATATATGAATAATTTTATCACCCGAAAGAATCCGAGATTGGCGGCTCAAGACCATTCGGACAGGCATTGTATTAAAATGATTTTAGAATGCGCTCAACAATTATCAACAGCATTGAGAGTCAATGGTTATCAAGGCGATTGGGTGTATAAGGCTACACATAAAAATCATCCTTGCACCAAATGGGTTTCTATGAATCAAGAGAACTTTACTTGGGTATTGACGCTTGGTTTTGCTCTATGTGATGAATACACATTTAGAACAGGAAAGACTCATAAATCCGAATCAGTATTAATCCGATGTGATATTCTTTGCGAGAGGGTTATTCCGAGAGGCAAATTGACTGTTCCACCTAAAGCCATGAAAGACGAATACAAAATCGGAGGCGAAAATTGGGATGATGTAGTTAAGAGTTATCGCAATTATTATATTAATGGAAAGGGCTACATGAATAAAGGCAAAGGTCCTCAATGGAAATACAAGCCCGAAAGGTGTCCTCAATGGTTTATAGACAAAAAATATGCGTGATTTGCCTTAAAAACGAGGCCAATTCAAGGTATATTGAATGGAATGACCGTAAAGGTTTTATTTGCACATCATGTAATGAAAAAACATGGGATTGCCCCAAATGTGAGCGTTATTTCTATATTGGTGAGAATAAGGGCTACAAACCACGCCATCATACATCTAAGAAAAGAGGTGTTCCGTGTCATGGTTGGAAAAGTGAAAAAAGAATAGCGGCGGAAAAGAAATACGGTTGGATAAATCAAAGTTATTAGATAGTAGGCCAACGAAATAATTTGTATGGGTGAGTCATATTTTTGGAAACCTTTTGCTCAAGGTGTTGCGACCCCTATTGTTTTGATTGGCGGAACAAATCTATTACTCAAAGACTTCAAGGTTTCTAATCCTTACCTCTATTGGGGCGGTTTAGCGGCTTCATCGGCAGTAGTAGTAGGCATTCTTGCTGATAAAATTAAAGTGCCTATTTTGAATGCTGAATCCGATAATTGCCCTATTTGTAAAGGAGATATTTACGGGGATATGAGCATGATTGGCGAAGAAATAGTTCCCGATATTTGCGGAGATTGCGATATTTATGTAATGCCTCAAGGTTCGGATTTCAAAGTTCGCTGTATAGAATGTGGATATGGAGATATTTACGGTTCAAGAACTCCTTGCGAAGAATGTGAATCAATTGCTGATAAAATAGAAGTCGTTAATAATGAAACCTTTGAAGCAAGAACGCATAGGAAGTCTTATGATTGGGAAAATAGGAAATTCGTTAAGCGACCCGATGGAAAACATAATCCCGAACAATTGAGAGGTTATGACCATTCTCCGAGAGGAACTTCCGATTCAAAATTAGATTGGGATTCGGCTAACATGGCGAATACAAAAATAAAAGCAAATCTTCAAGGAAAAGAAGACTTGAGGGATAGCAAAAAGAATGCTGAAACATTTGGAAAGGGAGATAGTGCTAATATGAGAGAATTGAGGAAGATATTAGAAGAGGAACTGCCGATACTTGTTCAACAAATCAACAAAATTGAAAAACAATTAAAGTCATTAGAAAGGGGAATTCCAATAGAATATCCCATAGAAAATATCCGTGATAATTTGGATAATATGACGGAAGTAATAGGGAGAATACACCTCCAAAAAATTGATTATTTGAGTCGTTATGAGGCTGAAACCTTTGAAGCGAAGGTCTATGACCCTATGATGCAAAAGAAAATTGACAAAAATGAATGCAAACACCGTTATGATGATGGAGAAGATGCTTGGGTAATGAAGTATTCCGAACTTTTGGGAGTGGAAGATGGACTATCCTATGTTGAGGCAGGGGTAAAATGCGAGATTTGCAGTCAAGAAAGAATTGGCTCTTGGGGTATCAATGAAAAAGAAGGATTTCAAATCACCAAAGGAGATGAGGGGAGAATACCGAAATGGAGTATCGGTTATTATGGTGCTGAATCATTTGAAGCCGATACTTCAAAGTATTTTGATGAAACCGAAGAATTATATGGGCGGCAAAATGACTTAACTTTCAGCAATTTAGGAACTATGGCCTATAACTCCCTTTACATGGCGGCAAGAGAATTAGGGGCTACACCGATTGAGGCATTTAATTTATGCAACAGTAAATGGATTAGACATAGCGAGGATTACATTCCTGAAAATATGACTGAAATGTTTATGAATATGTTGTATCGGGATAAAGGTTATAAACATTACATAGATGGGGATGGCGATTATCAAATTAAGGATTACTCAAGAAATAGTCTTTGGAATGGTATGATGATTTCCGCAAAAGCGAGGATTGCTTTGAATAAACAATTAGGCTATGATGCCGAAACCTTTAATAGTGATAGCCACACCGATTCATTTATGGCCGATATGCCCGTTAATGCAGTAAAAAATGAACATGGTGAAGGATGGACTATTGACTCGGTTCACCGTAGGGATTACAAAGAAACATTCAAAAATTGGAAGCCAAGTAAATATCCTTATGAAAAGAGAATTACTCAAGATTCGGTTAATGAAACCTGTAATTCATGCGGAAAGGAAAATGTTCATTATCAATTTTACTTACCCCGAACAAATTCTGTTAATCCGAAAATTAGATTTATTGATAGTGCTACATATTGTCAATATGACCCCAACACTTGCGGAGGAAACATTTGCCGTGATTGCGCCGACAACAACGATTCTTGCGAAAATTGCGGTGCTGAAATTTGTTCTTTCTGTGAGGAAGAAAACAATTATGAGCATTCCGACCTTGTTTGCGTGGACTGCCGAGAATTTAACGAATCTTTAGAGGATGATTGAGTATGAGTGAATCAAAAATTATGGGAATTCCGACAGATATTGCTTTAGTATTGGCTATTGATGTAGTCTTGATTGGCCTTCGTTTATCGGGTTCATTAAAGTCAAACGCATTTGTAGGTGCAAAGGCTATGGGGACTACTGCATTGATTGGATTACATTTCCTTTGATAACATTTAATAACTTGTCCTACGCAGTCGGTATTATGTGGGATTACACCTTGATTGAATTAGCAACATTTTTACTTCTTGTAGGCGTTAGTGTTCGTCTTTATATTCAAAATAATTTACTGAATCGTATGTCGCATTATCTTTGGGAAGTGGAAGAGGAAAATAAGAAAGAGATGGTTCAGTTCATGGAGGGTTTTGCTGAAGCCCTTGTTGTTTTTGAAAAAGAAGAGTCATTGAGCAACAATGCGAAATCAATTAAGGAATGGGATGAGTCATGATGGTAATAATTCTTCAAGACGGAAAGACTATTCCTGTTGATAAGGCGACTGATGAAGAGATTGCATCAGCCGTAGCCTTTGTAAAGAAACAATGATTCTAAAACCTTAGATAGTAAAGAACACTATGTTCTATCGGAGTTCTATTTAATGGATGATGCGATTGAAGAAATCCGTGATAAGGCGGCTGTTGTTGCGGAGGCTACGGGTCGGTCAATAGATTCAGTTATTGATGATTTAATGGATGATGGAATTGTTAATTTATCTAATGAAAAAGAGAAAAATTTGGTTGAGCAATTGAAAGAAGCGGCTGAATTGATTACTACTGTTCAAAGTATTTCTCAAGAAGTGTCGGAAAATACGGTTCTAAATGGTGGCGAAAATTCAACAGAAGTCAAGGTTGAAACAACCCTTGAAGGAGATATAGTGGATAGAACTATTCAGTCTTTACAAAGAAAAGCCGATAATATCAAGAAATTAGGGCTAACTTTGATTCCGATTTTCTTATTGATTACAGGAGGTTCAATGGAGGCCATAGGAATTATTGATTTGATGCCTACTGAAGAGAATGTTGAAGGCTATGAAGGTTGCGACCCGATTTGGGGCTATGAGGATAGCAGTTATTCTTTTGAGAATCAAATAGTATTAAGTTATACATTTACAGATTATCAGTATTGCGATATTGAGTTCTTTAGCGGTCATTTTATTATTGAATTATTTCATGATGGTGAGAGGATAGAAAATACAATGATTGGAAATCAAGATTTCATTAATGAAATATATGTTGAACATACATATTTTGATTTGGAAGGTGGCGAGTATAGTTATAGGGTGGAATTTCATACTGTTGAATGTGAAGATGGGTCTTGCGAGCATGGTGATGAATACTATTTGCCTCAAGGTCAAATTCTTTTCGTTGAATATATTGAACCCGAAGGGTGTGATGCCTACTTGATAAATGAGCAAGCATATATATTAGAATCCGACCCCGAAAAGGTAAGGATTAGTGCTGATGTAGCCATTGTTCAAGGAGAGGAAAATTGCGATTCCGAACAATTTGAATTGACTTGGAGATTGTATGAAAATAATGTTGTCAAATATGAGCATAAGACTTATGAAAGTGGAGTCATTAGTGACCCCGATGGTGCGGATTATACATATCACACATGGGATTTAGTAAGTGAAGGTTCTTATGAACCGAAAGTTATATTAAGGCTTAATGACGAAAAATTAGATGAAAAATGGATAAGTCATTCTATAAACATGGAGGCTGAAAAGATTTATGGTTGTATAGACAGTAATGCTACTAATTATGATTCTATGGCGACAGATGATGATGGTTCATGTGAATATCCTCCCGAAGCGTGTGAAATCAACCTTTATTACATAATGCTTCAAACGAACTCAACCCATGCAACCATCGCTTATGATTTAGATTGCGGGTATCAAGAAAATGAACTTGAGGGTTACAATGTTTCAGTTCAATTCTTAGTCTATGATATAGATTCATCTAATAACACAGACCAACCGCTTGTTTGGGTCACTACGCTACATTATGTTCAAGGTTGGGAATATGACAACAATTCACTTACATTGACTAATTTTACTTCAAACAATACTACACATTATGATTTCTATTGGTATGCTACATGGGCTGATGAAAATGGAGATGTGCAGTTCATTGAAAGAAAGTGGCTCAACCGTGAATTAACCTCCTAAGTCTATCTTTAGATAACAGGAAAGACCAAGTTCATACATGGCTATTGTCAAGGACACTATACTTGTAGCAACGGCCACATTATGTGTAGGTTCAGCCCTTATGGAGATACCTTCCGAGAGCAAGTCATTTAATAAGTTCTTTCCTTATATTGGAACATTTTTGTCGGCAGGTATAGGATATTACTTTTTGAGGCGCAAAGGATATATCAAGGCGGCGGAGTATCAGCCGAGTCAAGACATGGATGATTATTCGTTAAATGAAATCGCCAAGAGTAGTGCTATTGAAGGGTTTGAGCCAATGAAGTTCTCGGTTGTTGGAAATAGAGCCGAAGGTCTTGAAACCATTTTTGATGCTGAAGGTTCATTTGGAGATAAGCCCTCAATCAACCTTTCATGGAAGTCCTATGAGGATGCAAACGAAGAAAACAGGGATAAAATAGCACTATTTGGCTATTTAAGGGATTCAAGGGTTTTGGCTATGCCCGCCAATGATTCAATAAAAGACAAAATAAATATAGATTTTGATATAGAATATCCACAGGTTGATATGAATTATACTAACATGGATTTGAGAGGATATTTTGACTTTAATGGTGGAAGGTTTTACTTGATAAAGTATGATTATTACACTTCAAAATTCAAAGTCAAGAAAGGGCAACCTAATTTCTTGATAAAGCCATCATACCTTGTATTGTATAGCAAAAATGGGATTAATTTTCAAATGGTTTCGGGTGCGAGTAGGAGATTGTCAAAGGGACAATTAGAAATGGTTCAACCTCTATTCGGAGATAGAAACAGTAAAAAGGCTCAATATCAAAAAATTACAACATCATTAAACATTCATCATTTAGGATTTTTGACAGGCCGAAAACAGGCTACATCGGAGGCATTACAATACTTATACTTTAATTGCTTAACACCCGAATTGGAATTAGACTTTGATGAAACATTAGAAGTGGCTTCAAATGAGTTCGGTATAGAGAAATTTCAAAATATGATTATTCCTTATACTTACAAGGTGAAAGACACGGATAAGAAAACAAGAAAAATTACAAATTATTACTATGTTGATGAATACGGCGATTGTAAGTTCTTTATAGCAATTTGCATTAATGAAGAAGGCACATTGAGATTTTTGGGCGATACTAAAGGGCGTTATGGGACTTCTAAAAGAATATCAAATCATGGGGTGGTTCATTCTGTAACTGAAATTTTTGAATACAGACCGATTCTCAAGTATTGGCTAAAAAGCGTTGTAATGGATTCGGCTAATTTGAGTAGCCGAAGAATCAATATGTGGAATAATGATAGAGATAAGTGGCTTAAGCAACAATATATGCCTATGCTTATGTCTAATTGGTTGCCCGTTCTATTTTCAAGACATACAAGCCGAACTGCATTGGATTATATTAGATTCATGAAGTCTTGTTTAGCCTCATCCGAATTATTAAAGGAGGAAAGCCCTGCGACACATCAAATTTTGACAGATAATCCAAATGATTTAGACGATAATGTGGCCCTTGAATTATTCAAGAAATACTATTCTTCAAAAAAGAATTGGGAAGAACTTGCTATTTCATGGAACTCCAAAGGCAACGATGAAACGAAAATGAATCACACTCAATTTTACAATAATATAACTTCTTCTGCTACTAATCAATTGATGCGAAACAATGGTGATTTTTCTTATGAACTTCCAATCACTAATATATATTCAATTCTTGATACGAATGATACAAAAAATACTATTGTTCCTATTGCTTCTTGGTTTAGAAGCGGTTTTCCGAATGTATTACCTTTAGAAATTAATAATACAAAAGACTTAAAGGTGAGAGCAATTAGAAAATTATACAATAAGTATAAAATAGAAATCACCGATTGGATTACTTTAGAGAAAATGAGTTATTATACAGATGATATGCGATTTGAACCTTCAACGGACAATTATGACCCAAAAGACATGACTATTGCGGATATTGACCCTTATGAAACGCTTAAGAATATGATTAATGACCCGATGAATTGGCCTAATAATCCATTTGTTAAAGGAACAGGTTATGGTGATGAAATGGAGGCCGAAACCTTTGAATCTAAAGGTGGGTATAGAAGAAAAAACAAGTATATTTACCACGAATGTTTTGAATGCGGTTATAAAACAGAACCTATCCCATTGGTAAGGGCGCAAAGCCGAATATGTCCTAAATGCAAAAAAGGCGATGGTTATGATGTGGCTACTATGATTGCCTATGAAGACATTGAAAAAACAATGGCGTTAAGGAAAAAAGAAATGTTGGAGAACTTCTTCTTAAAGCACCCCGACATGAGCGAAGAGGATAAAACCCGTTATAAAAAGAAATTTGGGGCTGAATCATTAGAATATGAATTTACACTTTATGTGAAAGAAGGGACTGAAGGGTATGGAAAACACGGTATGTATAATGGTAATACTGATGAGATACCTCCAAATGCAACCATAGAAGAAATCGTTGAAAGCATCGTGCAAGTCGCCATAGATGGGAAGGCCATTAAATCATTTGAAGATATTGAGTTTTTAAGTATTGAAAACCCCGATGAGGAAAGGATTTATGAATACGATACCGACTCCGAAGAAGGCGGTTTGAAGGTATGGTTTGCAGAAGGCAATAAAAAACCACATTCGGTTACAATTTCTCGTTCAAGCAATTCCGAAAAGAAGTTAATGGCTGTTTTTGAAGATTCCGAAGGTAAGAAAATTAAGACTACGCATTTCGGACAACGGGGCGCAAGCGATTACACTAAGCATGGTGATAAAGAGCGTATGCAACGATACCTTGAGCGTCATGGGGGCGGAACTACTACAAGCACTAAAGAGGATTGGAAAGACCCTACAACGGCAGGTGCGCTATCTCGTTGGATTCTGTGGAATAAGCCGAGTCTAAGTGCTTCATTTAGTGATTACAAATCCCGATTTGGATTAAAGGGAACATTAAATGTTTCTAAATCAGCCGAAGAAAGAAAGTGTAAGTCATGTGGAAAACCTGCGACTACTGTTGTTCAAGAAGGTTCATTTTGTTATGAATGTTTGCCGATTAACTTAGGTGCTGAATATGAAGCAAAGTCCCCTGCTCAAGAATCCTTAGATGATTGGAATGATGAGGATTGGAAAACAAAGTCGGGGAAACCTTCGGGTGAAACAGGCGAGCGATTTTTACCTACAAAAGCGATTGAATCATTAACAGATAAAGAATACAAAGAAACAAGCGATAAGAAGCGCAAGGATTCTAAGAAGGGAAAGCAATTTAGCGAACAACCTAAGTCAATTGCGGAAAAAACGGCAAAATATCGTGCGTCGGAAAAAAATAGTGCTTATTCTCAATTTGGTATTGACGATAAAATCAGCAATAAAGAACCTCCT
>Ga0222717_10001088_pt1 | contig 22639 bp, 27 predicted proteins | sample C33_18DmetaG_FD_165053 | JGI IMG/M metagenome (GOLD analysis project Ga0222717, IMG submission 165053) | Estuarine water microbial communities from San Francisco Bay, California, United States - C33_18D | ecosystem: Environmental > Aquatic > Marine > Unclassified | place: USA: California... | reverse complement strand
CACAGAATTTTTAGTATAGTAATATGATCTATGATGCGAACCAACTCCTAATGAAGAGTGATTTGCTCCAAGCATTCCTCCTGCAAATGGATTAGATGTCGTAGAAGTTGACATTAAAGATCCCCAGAATAGTCTTTCGTGAGAAGAAACTGATGCTCCATTTCTGTAGTGAAGATTACCAACAAATTCATATGACACACCATCAACTGTAATTCTTATGTGACTTTTACCTCCGACTTCAGCAGCATGGTTTCCTAATCCAACAACCCAGCCTAAATATCCTCCGAATCCAGAGTGATTACACACATCCACCCAAGTGTCTGCTTGTGTGTTATAATCAACGATAACATATCCACCTGCAATGTCTGCATTCGTAGCAGCCTCAAAATTATCTATTTGAGTGTGATTAGTAGCATTACTATCTTTCATATTAGGATTACCCCAACCATAATCGTCATATACAGTTGCCCATTGATCATTATACATGTTAAACATTCTGGGCAAAGTAGTGTACCAAAAAACCTGTTCATGAGATCCATCGTTGTAGTTAGACCACGTCTTTATATATGCATTGTGATAAACACCTACAGGTAATAACCGTGGGTCAGTTGTGTATTCAGATTGTCCAGATGCAACAGCATCTCCGAAAAATTGTGATAAATTAGCCATAGTTTATTTTTTTAGTATCCTGGTAAAGTATAATCAAATGTCCATGCTGCAGCAGCATAATTTGAATATTCGTTTGTTGATTGAGTTGTAACACCTAATCCGTCATTTTTAACAAAACACTGTACGGAGTTCTCAAATCTTAGACCTGATTGACCTGGATAAACACCCCCTAGTGCCCATGGAGTTTTTAATTGGTATTGACTCATGCTATTATAATAAATACCGTTATGTCCATATCCAATAGTACCATTATGATTATCTCTGTCTGTTCCCACATCTTCATATGCACCAACAGTGTTTATACCTGGAGCCCAGCTCCCAGTACCTGATCCAGGTTGAATTCCACCCCACCCAAGTCTTCCTCTATGCAAAGTAGCGTTACCGTCATAATAAAGGTGTTGTGCCGTAAATTCATATTCCATACCGTCTACAATAATTTTTATACCTGTAGTTGGTTTTAAAGTAGATGATGTTACTACATCTTTCTGGGCTGGACCTAACACCCACGCTAGATGACCTGCAGAGCCTGTAACATTGCACACTTCAACCCAGTTACCAATATCTGAATCCTCTATTTTAATAACATTACCTCTTCTTCTAGTATCAAAAAAAGCAGGGTCCGCAGTAGCTCCATATCTTTTATCTATTGTTCCAACATTCCAATTCCTATTTGGGAGATCTATATCACCACCAAATTGTACACTATCCACTTCATTATAACTGTTCATGTAAGCATTCATTGCATCCCAAAAATAAATTTCGTATGCGTTTCTCATAGTTTGTGCTCTGGTTTTAACTCCCCAATACCTTGCGTATACCGCTGGAAATTTTCTTGGATCTGTAAGGTATTCTGATTGTCCTGACGCCACTGCGTCTCCGAAGAATTGTGATAAACTTGCCATATCTTATTAGTTTTGTCCGATTATTATCCACCCTTTGTTAGACCCACTAAAAACCAACTCAAAAGAACTGTATCTATTGTCAAGAGTTAAGTCCGAAGCCAGTCCTAGTATTTTTTCATTGTTTCTTGCTATTTCACAAGTATCTACCTGTGAGAGATTTGCTACTTTTACGCTATCTCCAACTGCAGGTGTTGCTGGAAGTGTCAAAATAACGTTTGCTGTAAGAACATAAATAGCTCCTGCAACCGCTGTTGTACTTGTTGCAACCTCTGCAACACTATACTTTGCATCATTAATATTCAGTACAACATTACCTGTACGTCCATTAACTTGTGTGACATCATTTGCGTCATCATTTTGCAGGTTTACAATATCTGAATATACCTCTGTAAAGTTATCATTAACCTTGTCAAAAGCACCTCTTATATTGTCTCCAGTTGTTAGGTCGCCTGCTACACCTAAATCTATGTCTTGCTTTGCCATTTTTTATTTATTTAAGAACATGTTGTGTTATCGTATATTATATTGTTTTGTCCTCCCATGTATCCGTGGTAGTAACATTCGTAAGATAAGAATCCAAAGTTTCCACTGACTGTTACTGTTACATCTCCATAGTAGTAGCTATATTGATTTCCATCTAAACCTTGTTTGTTACCAGCATTATATTGACCAGAATACGAAACAACATTTGTTTTACCAAAGTTAAGGAAAGCAATTGGATGTGATGCGCTTACGTTTTTAAATGTGTAAGTTCCTGTTGTCATCCCATAAAGACCACTATATCCATTGAAAGAATACTCTCCTCCATTGTAAGCCAAATTGTTTCCAGCAGATCCACTAATCAAGCAATATTCTGCTGATGTAGGAGTAGATGTGGTAGTAGTAGTTGTTGTTGTGGTAGGAGCAAAAGTAGTAGTTGTTGTTGTAGTAATAGAATTTGGCTCCATTGTAGTCGTTGTCGTTGTTGTTGGTGCAGCAGTTGTAGTTGGCTGTAAAGCAGCTGGACAATTACTTGAAAACAAAAGTCTATCTTGTCCACCCATATACCCATGATTGCTACAGTCATAACTGATTAAACCAAAATCTTGAACCACACTTACAGTGACATCTCCATAATAATAAGAATACTCATGTCCATCATCAGCCAAGTGCGTGATGCTTTTCATCGGATCCCCTGTATATGTTATAGAATTCCATTTTCCATAATTTAAAAATGCAATCGGATGTGTCTGGGGAACATTTCTTAAAATATAAACACCAGTATTCATACCCAACTTTGCGTTTGTTTCGTATGGTATTGAGTCAAAAAGATAGTTTCCTCCAGATTCAGTAACTGTTATGTCTTCGGTCAAACATCTAGTATATTGAGTTTGTGAGTCTGTAGTTGTCGTTGTTGCAGGAGCTAATGTAGTCGTTGTAGTTGTGCTTCTGTCCCAACTAAAAGCATAGTTTACTGCTGAAACATCTGAATCATATGCAACTAGGTTTAACGTAACGAAAGGCTCGTCTACTATAACTATTACTTCTCCATGATAGAAATAATAAGGGACGTCATTTATTCCCTTAGTCTCTCTCTTGTAAAAATCACCTGTATAACTTACTCTAGAATGTTGTGGTCCAAAATAACCTGATGTAGTTGCGTTTTCAAATGCTATGGGCTTATCCGCCTGTACATTGAAAACATAAGTTCCAACACCCAACGCATATCTATTGCCTGCTGCTGCCGCATCCTCGAATGTCGTTCCGTCAATAGCCAACTTATCGGTATTTGGTCCACCCAAAGTAATACTATACTCGGTTCCTGGTGTCAATGAAATTGCTGTTGTGTAGTTTTCATCCCCATAATCAGGAGCAACAGTAGTAGTTGTTGTTGTTGTTGGTAATATCTCTGTGAAAGAAGGTGTAGCTGTAGTAGTGGTTGTGGTATACACAATATTTACTAAATCCGTTTGTTCTAATGCTTCATTACCTACACAATCAAAATTCTTAATAGAGGCAGCATATATTGACGTATCAGAAACCTTGCTAGTATCATCAGAAGTAGTTGTACCTCCATTTGAAAGGTAATCTTGATGAACAAGTATTTTTTCCATTCCTAAATAACCAGTAAACCCAGGCTTCTTGTAATAATATAAACTAATTCTTTCAAAGTTATCATGGACATTTATAGTTACGTCACCGTAGAAAAAATCATATACATAATCTGCGTCAGTTCCAACTACTTTGCTAAAGTGTTTTTTATTTATATCACCTGTGTAAGTTATTTTATCTGCTTTACCGTAGTTAAGGACAGCTATTGGGTACTCTTGAGGTACATTTAATATTTTATACTGTCCATTTGTTACAACATAATTTGTGTTTTCATAATAGTCCTTGTCGTTAAAGACCATTTTAGTTCCATTGTATTCAACAACACTTGCTTCTTTTGTGTCAATTAAGCACTCAAGTTCCGAAAGACCATCAGCTAAAACTGGAGGAGTGGTTGTTGTTGTAGTTGTAGTTGTTGCCACAACATTAGCGGTTACTGATGCATCATAAGATGTTATAACGAAATTTGTTCCTGGAACGACTCCATAAAAACCTCTTTCATCGGCACCTTTTATTGAAAATGTATATGTAACATCAAAAAGTTGTTCATCCCAAACAACACCATTAACACTTGTTGCATAACCTCCGTTTATTGGAACTATATAGACTCCATTGGCATAACTAACATGCATATAATCATTTGTGTCGTAATTATACCAGTAAGTAACCTTAGCTCCAGAAGAATCGACATCCCTGCTAGGCCAATCCCAGAGAACATCGTCATTATGAGTTAGATCAAGTCTAGTAATACCCATTTGACCACTAGCTCCAAAAGTAATAAAGAAATATCCGTTTGCATAAGTTATACCTCTTGTTGTTCTACTATTACCTCCGTCATGAGCGTAAAACCAATCATTTACATCTGTCACACGATAAGGGAACTCCCCTTGCTTATTCATGTGCTTCCAGTTGTAGTTTACGTCATGCCAAATCATGTATGGATGGTCATCGTCTTCTGGAGCTTTTCCATTAACAGATATTTGATTTGGATTTGCTTTTGTTTTTGGTATATAAATTTCAGCACCCTCTTCCATCTGTAGGTAAGAAAGCTGCCAATTATTAGATGCCGTATAATCGTAAAACCAAATCTTGTCATCCCAACTAGAAAGTGTTCTTAAATATGTGGTTCCTACATCATGTATTACGTCATACCAATTTACAAAATTTCGAGTCCATTTTATTTTTGCATGATTCCTATTTGATATAAAAAAGTATGCCCTGTTTAGTTTGTCATACCCAATCATGTCTCCTTTATGTTGCTCCGACCTAAGAGCAAATGGATTTCCTGTACTATCGTTGGGAACAATAATTTTTTCCCAGTTATACATGTCTTCAGATATGTACATGTAATTTGTGTCCCCTTCAAGGTATATGTACTTGTCTCCAATCTTTTTCATATACCTAGATAAATTGGTAGAGAAAATACCAGGGGCAACTCCTTGCTGATTGAATCTTAAAGATGCTCTTAGAGCCTTGAAGACCTCTGAATTCTCATATATCTTTATCTGTGAATTAGGATTTTTACCAAAAGCATTCAGACCATTAGGAGAATTCAATAAAGCGTCTATCGCAACACTATTGGCTAATATCAAATCAACTGCATGTGAATTAGCAGCAATGTCATAAGAAGTTTTTGGGTTGTTTATAATTTTACCAAAACCAATATGACCAGAAACAGTTTGTAGGAAAGCATCAAAATCTGCTGAAGTATGATCTTGGTTGGTAATAAAAATAAAACAGTTTGCCTCTAACTGAGAGTTTTCCTCTCTAGTTTCGTTATCGGAAATCATTTCATAAGCCTCTGTATTGATACCAACAAGTTCGTCGTATCTATCATGAGACTTCATTTTTTCAAGAAGATTAGGATAAGATACTACCTCTTCAAATGCAAGTCTAAAAAGAGAAGACTCTTTAATTTGAGAATCAAGCTGCCCTTGTGTTATATCTGCACTAAAGAATATGTCATATATGAATATAGCCTTATCTGATAGACTGCTTGCCATGCTTATTTATTTTATTATGTTATACTATTCAGCTGGTGCCTCAGTAGTAGTAGTAGTAGTAGTTTCTTCTGGTTGCAAATGATATTGAGGATTTCTATTGTAGACTTCATTAAAGTCAATGAAACCGAAAGCTCTATATATATCATTCTTAACATTATCTGTTAAAGAGTGCACGAAACAATCAGAATCTGAAACATCAACATCAGCATTAGCCATAGAAGATATAGCTTCTAAAGATTCTTCAGTTTCTTGAGTTGTGTCTAAACCAACAATATATGGCTTTAAAATTGAAGCAGGGATAACGCGAATGCATCCATGTCCATTTGTAAAATCATTTATTGTTGCCTCTCTAACGGTCACTGGACTTGCGGTAATGTCTACGTAATTACCTGCTGTAACAGAAAAATCGTTAGCAACAGTAAATCCCTCGCCTCTTTCGTTGTGATAATCATAATCTGATTCCGACTCTAAAACGACTCTTACCACTATGCCTTTGTCTTGTAATATTACTTTCATTTTTTATATAGTTTTTAGTAATCTGTCATATTCTGGTTTTCTTTTTCCATCAGCAGTGAAATAATCCATCATATAGTTATACGGATTGTATATCCCCATGTAAGTTCCTGTTGCGCTATAATGCGCATTATCCATTTGACCCTGATAAAAACCTTTTACATAGTTGTATTCTTGATGATCATTAGTTCCAAAAACATCGCCTGTAACATCCGTACCATCTGCATGTTTTGCAAAAAGATAAGGAGCATCAATAAACCAATCAGAACTAGTGTTACCTGCTTGATTTCTTTTTATTAAGAACTTATCATGCTTTAGAGGTATTGCGTTAAATCCTCTAGCTGTGTCTGCGTGTCGGAATTTCAACATGGCTCCATCAGATACTCTAACAATAATTGCATTGAATCCAGATCCCTGATAATAATAAGAATGTGATAATATAACATATTTACCATCGTTAGAAACGGTATTAGTCATTCCCCCATAATCAGCAGTTGTAAGCATATTGTTTCCAGTATGGGAGAAGTATGAATCGTATACATAGTCATCACCAGCACCATTTAATATGTATCTATAGAAATAAGTTCCAGACTGAGCCGCCCCATGATTATATGGAATACCAATAATAATACTGTCGTTATCACATAAAACAACTTGTCCATGATATCTATCATAAGTACTGTGATTAGTTGTTGTTACTGTTTCTCTTGATAAAGCCTTTAATTCAGATTGTCCATCAACATGTAATGTCATTATTCCTTCTGAAACTGGATCAGCATCATATTGACTTACTTCAACTCTACCTAATGCGATATCTCTTAAATGTTTATCTGAAGCTACATTAAAAACTTTTGGCTTCCAACCATAAGATCCCCCAGCTTCCGTCTCTATATATAAGAACTTGTTCGTCTTAGCGTTGTAAGATGTTAAGCCGTACCCTGAATTGTGGTAGGTAGTAAAAGCTAGTCTGTCATGATACTGCAAGTCTCCTGGATAAGATCCAGTAGATGAATTATCATTATCATATTTATTCCAGTTTTGGAATGTTTCAAAAGAACGATTAGTTGTCCAGTAATCGCTTTCATTCCTTCTGTTTGGTCTTTTATTTCTGCCATAGGCAGCAAAAGTAGCGTTTTGAGTTCCAGCTAAATATAATTTGTTAGCATTATATGGTCTAGCGATGACATAGTCTCTTCTTGTGTCACCAACTATAGTACACATAGATCCACCGTAAAAAGATCTATCGCTTCCTGGAATAAAATTAGTAGAAGACCCAAAATGACCATTATATAATCCCTTATACGTAAGAGTGTTCACAACATATCTACCTATTCCATAATGGTTACTCATATACCCTGTCATACTTGGTTGATTACGATCCGTTGAACCTGCCGTTTCCTCATTTGATCTTATATAATAATCATGAGTTTGACCCCAGTATTGATATCTAGCTGTAGGTATTCTTCCGTTGTATTGGTTTGAAGAAACACCAGTGGTGTACTGAACATCATTATAGTGAACAACAGCCTCGTCAATAATGTTTAGTTCATGATCTACCAAAAATGTTACTCCGTCATAGGTAGAATGTCCAGACCTAATGTTCATTAAAAACGCTGGAGCTTTCCAAGGGTGATCAATTATTCTATTTTGTCTTGTAGGTGACTGTGGATTGAAAGTTATTGGAAGTGGATGTGGTCCATCCCAGTTTGGCACATCGTCTGTATACGGTGAGTTAAAGGTGTTGTAAAACTTTAAAGATTCGTCTATTCTTGATATAGACGGTAAACCATTAATTGTTGTTGTTATCTCAGCATCTGTAGCAACAAGAGTGTCTTTAGCGATATTGATGGCACTAACCGCATTTGTAGCAGACGTGTCTATGTTTGTTGCAGTCTGACCGAAAGTATTTAAGGCTGTTTGCGAATCTTCTTGAAATTGTGAGTTTGCAGAATCAATAGCATCAACTGCTGATTGTGACAGTCCAATTACAACTGTTTGAAAATCATTTCCTGTTTGTAGTTGATTAAGACCTTTGGTGTACAAAACAACCTGTTCAGCCGTAGCTGTTCCATCAGTTATCTTCTGTGCAATATCGTCAACTAGACTTTGACTTAAGGTTATAGAATTTGCCATCTTTTATTTTTTTACAAATTTACTAAATATATTTTTACAAATTTTGTGCGTAGTACATTTCTGACAGCCCTACCATGTGGTAAACTGCCTCCATATTGTCTCCTCCAGCACCTGCTCCATTAGTCCAGACCTGATTTACAGAATCATAAACAAGAGCCTGTCCTTCTTCTGGAGCTGTAACTGAAACATCTGCTAAATCATTCAATCCAGCATTAACATCAACACCACCAGAAAATGTAGCCGATAAGTTTCTAAACAATCCTGCCTGATATATATGTGCATCAGCCTCAACTGTAAGGTCAGTTGCTTCTTTTTTAACCAAAAGCGTAGCAACATGTATGGCTTGTTGAGAAGTGTTATCTGCTTCCTTAAATTCTTCTAAGAAAATACTTCTTTCCCCAACATCCTTGTTATCATAGTATCCTCTACCATAATATACTACCAGTATATCTGGTGTAGATGGGAAATAATATAATCTTTGTATAGAGTATTTGTTATTTGGCATATTTGCCAAAGTACCTGATCCATTGTCAAACTTAGTTGGATCAACAGTGGTGTATCCCTGTCCACTAGGACCATCGTCTTTTATAAATCCTCCAGACCCATCTTGATAATATCTATGTATAATACACTGTGTCTTTGCTCCATCTATAATGTCGGACGGTGCATTTGGATTCGTTGCATAGTTTCTTCCTAAAGCAAAAGCGATACCAGCAGATCTGTTTAAAGAAAGGTTTATTCCATTTGGAGAGACAATATGACCTTCTCTTTTAAGAGGACCAAATAATCTTATAAACTGATTAAACTGACCTGTGTTTCCATAAGCAACAGATGGAAATGTTCTTGAGAACCTAGCAGCACCTGCTGAATGTATTACAGAACCAATGGTTATGAAGTTTCTATACTGTGAGTCTGTAAATGGATCTGATTGCTGTAATATGTTACCGCTACCATCTATATAGATCCATGCATTCAACTGATCATTGTCGTTGGGATCTAAGTTTGTTATGGTTACGGTTTGTGTATTCCAGCTTACGTAATTTACATCTGGATTCGGATCAGTACTACTAGTTTTGTTTAAATTTACAACAATACCTGTTCCTGCTTGTATTGTGAATTGTGTAGTATTTGCTACAGAAAGCTCTCCACCCTTTAATATACCTGAAGCTAACTCCTCTGTAATAGTTGCAACACTTAAGTCATGTCCATGATATCTGAAGTGCATTTCTTCATGACCTGCTTGCGTTTGTTTTATGTAAATACCATTTTGAAGGGTTGGGCTCGTAGACTGGATATTGTTGATTCTTATAAGGTTCTGCGCCTCTAAGTCATCCCCAATAACGTCTCCTGTTGCAGTAACATTTCCTGTAGCGTCTACATTATTACCTACAGTCAAATCGTTTGAAACTGTAACATCCTCTGGAAGACCCACTGTAAAAGAAAGGTTTCCTGAAAGATCCTGCGGTGTAGCTGGAGAAACAGAAACTTCGTCGTTAGTACCTTGTACCTGAACTGTTTGAGTTTTTTCAACTAAATCATCCTCAATTCTACTTCTCTCTGCGTCAGTAATAACATATCCTGAACCTGCGTCAAAAACATCGTTCGTTTCTGTAACACTATGTAAAGACAAGTCTGTAACGTCAGTTGGCTTGTTTTGAATAAAAGAATCTTCTGTAGTAATTCCAGTGTTCCAATCAGACTGAACATTCACCTCTGCTCCATCTTCTATACCATCCAGTTTAGTTTTTAGAATAGTAGTGAAATCTTCTTCTGATAATTGTTTCCCTGTTATCTTATCTACCTTGCCGTCTAAGGCTGATTGCAATCCAGCAATATTAGAAATGCCTAATTGTTCTAAAGTATCTCTATTGGCCTCAATGAAGTCAACCACTTCTTGCAAAGAGTCTAAATCAACATTATCACTTAGCAACAATGTGTTTATATCGTCTATTAAGCCTTTTAACACAAGTCCCTGATTCGCAGATAAAGGAACATCGTCATTATTACTGACTAAATCATCTATTACATCTGAATGCCTAAGACCATTTAAATATATCTCGTTATAATTTGATCTTTCTGTGTCTGTAATTATTTGACCAGATCCTGCGCTAGTAACATCTCCAAATTCAGTTACAGAGTCGTCACTAAAATCTTTGTCGATTATAGACTGATAATTACTTAAAAAGTATCTTTCTTGCGAATGAATAGATCCATTACCCTCAATAAAGTTTACGAGAAGCTTTTTATAATTAGAGTTATAGTCCTGTATCTCATTAACCTGGAAAACGCCAAAATTATTTAGATTTCCCTGTTGATTTAACTTTACATAGTTTCCGTTAAATGCCTGAATATAATCAGCAACATTGTCGCCTGAGGCTTGTTTAACACTTAAAAATATTTGTGTTATCGCAGAAAAAGCAGTTACAGCATTTCCTGTTTCTGTAACAGCAACAATACCTGTTGGATCTGATTCTGCGTCTAAGGTCTTATATTCGTATATAACACCGTCAAATTGATCAATAAGGGAGTTGTCGTTCAAAAGATCGACGATACTCTCTACAGAAAAGTTCTTTGTTGAGTTAGTAGCTGAATCAGTCCCAATCCACTTATCCGATAAACTTGGGGTTGAATCTAAGCCGTATGTGGATATTCTTGCCATCTATTCTTTTTATGCAAATTTACGAAATTAATGCTTATCCATTCTTGTCATCCTTCTTGACGGCTGAGCCAAAGTAGTATCCAAAGATGCTAAGGGCAACTCCCTCAACAATACCTATCATATGAATAAATATCTCTTTGTTTGTTTCTGGGACTTCTGTTGTTACAACCGTAAAAACTAAAAATCCAAACGCAGCCAATCCGACAACTCCTGTTAAAGTCATCATCCAGTCTCTTCCTCCAGAAGCAACTATAGCTGCTTCACGTTTTCTAGCTGAATCTCTATCTTCTACCTCAAGCCTATATAGCTCTACTAACTGATCATGTGCTGCTGCTTTTTCTTCATCAGACATGTCTGGATCATTATCGATGAGGTTTTTAATTACCCCAGTGACTCCTGTGTCTGGCAAAAATTTAGCTGCACCCTTAACCACATTCGGTAAAACTCCAAGCAATATCTTGCCTAATTTAGTCTCTTTAAAGGGTTTATTGGAATTATGTTGCTTATCTGTACTCATATATAACTGTATTTAGTTTTTCCTTTTGTTTTCACGGCTTTCATCACCCTTAATCTGTTTTGGTCTTTGGAGACGTAACTAACATGAACCCATGCTGGATTATCACTATCACCAAACTCCCAGATGAGCTGATCAAAGCTTAAGTTTTCTCTTATATACTCAAACATCTCAGCATTAGTTTTGTGACCAAAAGTATCATCTATGTCCATAGCTCTACCTTCGCAATGCTGTGACCGAGATGATCCTCCAATAGCACGATTTAACTCTTCACACCTGTAAAAGCTATTTATTTTAATAGGACCTTCAGCCCATTCCCTAAGAGGTTCAAATATATTTTCCGCAACTATTTCCATGTTTTGTTTCTCATAAGCTCTTGGCTTATTGTCAATTCCTCTTCTTAAGGCTGTGTTGGATTTAATAGCTTCCTTGAATGATATATGTTTTGATATTTTTTCCATTATGATATAGTAAATTCGTGGTATCCATACTGACTATTATAATAATCTGTTACATATAGGGTGTTTCCTATTTTATTTATAGCTAGCGGATTACTTGTAGCGCTGTTATCGGTGAAATCTTTTATCACAGTAACTGTTGGAGTAGCAGAAAGAGATGTGCTTATTGATAGTAGCTTTTTATTGCCTCTGTCTAGATAAACGAACTTGTTCCCTATGTTTATTATGTTGTTTTCGTAAGTTGTGTTTATTTGTGCAGTGTCTCCTGAGTCTCTTAATTCTATATTGCCCCAAGTAGATCCATCATCAGTTGAATATTTCATACTATATTGACCAGCTCCTACCCAATTTCCGCTACCGTCTGTTGCCATAGCATCCATCCAAAAAGAGCTTGAAAAAGATGCACTAACAGTAGCAAAATCATCCTTGGTTATACCATTAAGGCCTGATCTACCACCCCACATAATAGTACCATTAGACTCCGTTATAAAAGTATGCCTAAAAGAGTTATATATATTGGTCCACCCTGAATTTAATGAAGTTGATCTCTCTAAAGGACCTGCGTAGTCATTTATATAATAGTAGTTTCCTATTTTTTGAAACAAGCCTATTTGAGTTAATGATGAGGTTCCGCTAACAGGTGTAGTGGTGGAAGTTGATGTGCCATCCCATGACTCAATGTGATTACTACCTGATGTACCGTCTATAAATAGTACTCTGTTTGATTCAACCACAGGTCTTCTCTGCACCGCAACATTAGTTAAAGCAGCAGAATTACTCCATGTACTTCCAGAATCCGTTGACTCTAATATTCTTGCATTGTTTGATGGAAATACATATAGTTTGCTGTTAAATTCTTCTATATAAATAGCTGATACGCCTAGATTAGTAAACGAGCCATATGTAAGCGTACCTGATGCAACCGTAGGAGCTGGTGTAGGTGCATTTGTAGGTGCTGGTGTAGGGGCTACTGTAGGAGCTGTTGTAGGTGCAGTTGTAGGTGCAGGTGTAGAAGAAGAAGATGTAATTACCTCTGCTACTCTAACGTAACCTCCATACTGCTCTAGCCTATATATAGGATATGAATTAAAAGGATTTCCCACGAAAGTAATAGAATTTGACACAATCCTCATGTAGATGGTGTTTTCAAAAGCAGCATACGGTGGAAAATCATATATAGACACAAGGTGTGTGTCATTGCTATTGATAAATGTTCCCTCATCATCAGCTATGAATGTTCCAACCTGAACAGTAGAGGTGTCTATTTCCATTTCTCTACTACCTGCATTATTAGGGTTCAACCCCTCTCCTGAAGTTAAGTCAGTTATATCTGTTGTAAAGCCCATATATGAAGAACCATCATAAGATAAATTTACAGAGTGTGAATCTGTAGGGAACCTAGTATTTAAAAAGGTAAGATAATGCCATGTGTTTCCAGTTGAAGTAGGCAATGGAACAGATGCCGTAGGGGCAGGTGTAGGAGCTGTTGTAGGAGCTGGCGTAGGAGCAACTGTAGGCGCTACTGTAGGCGCTACTGTAGGCGCTACTGTAGGAGCAACTGTAGGAGCAACTGTAGGTGCAACTGTAGGAGCAACTGTAGGTGCAACTGTAGGTGCAACTGTAGGTGCTGGTGTTGGTGCTGTTGTTGGTGCTGGTGTAGGAGCAGGTGTAGGAGTTACTGTAGGTGCTGGTGTAGGAGCAGGTGTAGGTACCGTAGCTAAGGGTAAATCAATGTCTTGAAATACATAGCTTTTTATTGAGAATAACGAGTAGTTTTTTGTAGACTCTTTAATGTTTGAGTCAACTCCAATGATGGTTTCATTTCCATCTAATTGAGTGTCTTGATCGTAATCCTGTTGTTTCTTTTGTGGTACATCATTAGTCATAGCTATTCCCAATAAATACCTCCAGCTCCATCGCTTTTAAGAACTTGACCTGGCTGTCCTCCAGGAGGTATAATGTAGTTTTTTAAGTCAGCAAGAGTTATTAGCTTTGATTTACTAGAGTCGTTAGCGTCTGTACAAAGAAGCTTGTCGTCATCATTCAACTGTATATCAATATCGTACCTCTTAATTCTTGCCATTATCTTTTCTTATTGTCGATGTCTCTCCTTAAATACTCTATGTCCTTCATAAAGGCTCGCATTTCTGCTTCAAGAGTTTTCACTTCCTCTTCTGTTTTTCTTTGTTGAGGCCAAGTATACTTTTGCTCGTTTTCTTTTAACTTCTTAGTCTGCACTTCTACAGCATCAACTCTTGCATTAAGAGTATAATAAGAACCTACAATAGAAACAAATAAAGTAAGTACTGTAATGATTTGCATTGGAGATATGCTGAAATCAGCTTTTCCGTCACCGTTAATATCTATTTTACTCATCTTTTTTCTTTGATTTAAACTTTTCAAATATTTGTAAAAGAGTGTATATTAAGGTTGCAGACAAAACAAGGGTTGATAATATTGGATTTAAATCCGCTATAAAACTTCCCCCTAATGCGGAGATGCTGATTCCGTATATCTTCAAATCTTCCATTATTTTCTTGGCTTACGCCCTGGTCTTGTTTTTCCTGTTGCAGCTTTTGGAATATCACCAATTTGATTTCCAACCTCTTTAACGGCCTTAACTACATCTTTCATTTCCTCTCCAACTCGGTCAACTCTTACACTTACATCTTCCTTCAATTCCGAAAACTTTTCTTCAAGAATATCAGGTATCATATTGTTATTGTCGTCACGAGTTAATCCTTTTCTTGTCATCCAGATTGCACCAATATTGACAACAATCAATAACACCACTAATCCGATTAAAATAAAAATTACATTCATTGTTTTTAAAATTAATATTAACGTCTATCTCTACCTCCACGAGCTCTGTTAGCATAACGTCTCTCGCTTATAATAGTTCCTTTTTTATGAGAACAATCCATTTTATCTCCGTTCCCATAAGTTCCGTTTTTTCTGTTAAACTTATTGCACTCAACTCTCTTCTTTACCTGTCTAGGCCTTTTCTGAAAAGAAGAGTCGTACTTCTTCTTGACTTCTCTGGCCTCAGGGTTATTTTTATAATACAGAGCTGACTTGCTTAAACTCATTTTACTTTCTTTTTCTAGTTAATGCTTTAGCCTTTGGCTTGCTTGACTTTTTGACACCTTTCTTTTTGATGGCACTTGTCTTTTTCTCAACCTTAACGTATGATTGTCCAGTACCGTCTTTCGCAAAAACTCTTCTTCTTGTTCTTGACGGAGTATTAGACAATCTTTTTTCTCCTGAAGAAGTTGTAGTTTTACTTCTAACATTCTTCATAGCCTGGCTTAGTTTACTTTTTTTCTCTGTTGGCATTATTCCTCTTTTTTGGTTTTTTCTGAAGCTTTAGGTTTTTTTACAACTTTAGCTTTTGGCTTTGGCGCTTCTTTTACCTTTCCAATTCTTTTTAAATAATCTACTTTTGATTCATTGATTCCTCTCATTACTCATTTTTTAAATGAAACTTTTGCCGACTTTGTGTTTGATACAAACTGCTTTCCTCGACTCCCAGCAGCTTTTTTCTTTTTAGCAGTCGTTGCTCTTTGAGCTTGACTTAAACTTCTTGCTTTAGATAATGGTAAACATCTATCTGGATTCTTTTTATTTTTGCTAGTACCACAAGCTCCTTTGATCTTGCCGTCAGTACCAATACGAACCCACTTTTGTCGTCTCCACTCAGCTAGCTTGCTCATTTTTTGCTTTTTCCGTATTTTGGGTCTTTACAATATTTTGACGCAGCCATGTTTGCATAAGCAGATGGATACTTATCAAAAGTACGCTTAGCCCATGCTATACCAGAAGAACAAATCTTGTTTCCCCTGTTTGCTTTTGTTTTACTTTTTGTTGCCATATGGAAATAGGTCGTTTAATGTTTTTTTTCTACCATCGCATCCGCAATCGGTATTCATGGCTTTTGAAGCCTTATCTACAATAGATTTAATTCCTGTCGCCTGGGTGAATGCCTCAACCGTATCTCCAAGACCTTTATGTCCTTTTAGTGGATGACTCATGCCTTAGTTACTGGTTTTTTTGTTTTAAAGGTAGTTCCTGCTGCTCCTGGTTTACCGATCTTTCTCTTTGCCTTATTAATCACAGGCTTTTTCTTTGAAAGGGTGTCAATGTCTTTGTTTTTAAAAGGAATACTATCGTATTTCTTTTTATCTCTTTTTACCCTTTTTTTTAAAGATGGTTTTCTGTATGGATCCATAATTTTAATATTTACCTCTTCTGTTTGAAGGAGATGATTTAGTGGACCCTCCTTTTCCAGCCCATAAGTTTTTACACGCCCAGTATCTAGCAGATAATTTGTTTGAAGCAGAAGAGCATTTGTGTCTTGCTTTGAATGACTTACGTGCTGCCGAAGAATAGTTGTGTCCGTATCCTTTTGCTCCGTAATGAATTATCTTTTCTGTACCACCAGAACAAGCTTTAACCATTTTTTTCTTTCCTGGTCTAGTGCTTGATCTTGGTTTATTACAAGCCATTTTGGACTTATCTACTCTAGAGGCCATGTGTAAAGATTTTTTAGATTTATTATCTTCGACAAATATACAAATAAAAAAAAAGTAGTTTTTTATGCATAAACGTCCAATGAAGCGACTTAGAGTGAAATCAAAGGACAAATTTCACGTAGGATACGAAAGAGAAAGAAAATACAACTTCCTTAAATATTGGAGGATTGTAAGGTATTACGTAAAAAGAAAATACGATCTTTCTGAATCAGATTTAGAAATGCTTTTATACTTATACGATGAAGGAAGGTTTAATTCTGACGACTTCAAAGAGTATGCAAATATTATGCATTGGGACAGAGATAGATTCTGGAACATGAGGAAAAACGAATACATATCTGTTTGGAGAAAGAAAAACGAAGTTGCGAATAGAAAAGCTATATACGAGCTTTCTGCTAAATCAAAAAGAATAGTAAACTTGGTGTATAAAAGACTTTTAATGGAAGAGGAGTTTTCTGAAAACCCAAGATCAAACCCAATCATGAAGGGATCTACTTATACCGATAGAGTTTACAGAATGGCTATTAAAAAAATGAATAAAAAGATTAGAGGCTCTCAATCACAGAGCTTCGAAGAAGAGGATAACTTCTAACAGGAACCCTCCTTTTGACCTCTCTTACAGTTAAATGAACTCCTTCTTCTTTTATCTGTTTGATGGCTTTTTGAATTAGATCTTTGTCCTTCTTTGTTTTTATTTCCTTATTTTTTAATTTTAACATTATAATCATCTGATTATCCAAGCTTTTCTTTAATGTTGGTGCAGAACACCCTAAAACTTCAGCTATCTTTTTCATTGTCAGCTTTCCATCTATCTTATCGCATGCCTTCCATATCTGTGAAGGCTCAAATCTTATTTTAGGGTGAATCAATTTCTGCACTATTTTTCTTTTATCTTCTACTGGTATCATCTTAGCAGGATTAAATATTACTTTTCTTTTTTTGCAGTATGGCTTTTTTTGATTATTCCAAACATACTCGCATATAGATTCTATTTTATTTTCCGAATACGTTCGAACTATATGTCCGTTTGATCTATCCGTCACCTGCTTCATATGATATAAATATATATCGTATTGAATATCAGGGTTTAACCAAAGAAGTTTCTCAGCTACATACTCTATTTCTTGAGTAGTATTGATTTTTCTTTTAGTCCTGTAAAGCGTATGATAATCCACTCCCTCTGGAAAAAAAATATATTTTTCTCCACCAAACCTTATGGGAGTTTCCATTATAAGTCTATCCCTTTCAAAATTGAAAAGAGGAATATACATTATTGCTTGACAACACAGCCGTTTAAATCTGTAACTAGATATATATCATCACCTACTCTTATTTGACTAGAGGCTGCTTTATCATAGTATATCTTGTCACCCTCTTCTAAGCTAACGACATCATCGCCACAGGTTACAACTTCACCAGGCAGGTAACGTACATTCTTTTCTGAGTTAGTAGAAAGGTAAACCCCTTTAGACTCGATCTCTTCTTTCTCTGGTCTTATGACCACATATCTTCCTAATGCTATCATGCTCTAATATTTGTAATTACACAGTTTGTTGACAGAAGCTCGCAAGAAACACTAACTGCATTTTCTAGCACAGATAGAGTTACGGCTGTAGGATCTAGTACCCCTGCCTTGAATAAGTCTTCAACTTGATCCGTGTTAGCATTGTACCCAATTTTAGCATCATCATCACCAAAAAGCTTTTCTCCGATTTCTACTATTTCATCGTCTGTTTTACCAGCGTTTCTTAGTATAGCAATAAAAAGACTATCCATGCTGTCTTTAAGAGCGTTCCATCCTAACATGTAATCTTTTGTGTTTTCCGTTTTATCTTTTAGAGACATAACGAATAGTCCTGCGTGTGATAATGCAGATCCTCCTCCTGGAAGAACTCCCATCTTCATAGCAGCACGAGTCGCATTAATAGCGTCATCTACCCTATCTTTCTTTTCTTTCATCTCTACTTCAGTAGAAGCGCCAACGTGTATGGATGCAACACCACCTGTAAGTTTAGATAATCTGTCTCTAAGGTGCCATGCTGAATCTTCGTTTTTCTCGTCCTGAAGCTCTGACTCTATAAAATGCTTTATTGATTGTATTTCTCCAGTTGTCTTTTCATCTGGATTTATGTACAATACAGTTTCACCTTCACTTACAATAAGCTTGTCTGCATTTCCAAGCCATTCTGGTGTCAGTGTGCTAAAGTCCTGTCCATGTGCTTCAGAGAAAAACTCCGCTCCTGTCATTCTAGCTAGATCTTGTAAGAGCTCATCTCTCTTGTAACCAATGCCAGGAGGTCTTACAACACACACTTTGAATCTACCCTTTGAATTGTTAAGAATCATAGTTGCAATAAACTCCTCTGTGCATTCCGATACTATCAATATGGTTTTATTGTTTTTGGCACAAAACTCTAGTACAGGTAAAATCTGCTGTGCACTTTGTATTTCCGATCCAGAAATCAATACAAACGAATTACTGGCAACAAATTCTCTTTTTGTTATATCTGTAACTAGATGGTGAGATGCCCACCCTCGATCAATCTTTGTTCCTTCTTTTACGCTGATGTATGAATCTTCATTATAAGATTCCTCTACAGTTACAACCCCATCCTTACCAACCTTTTCAAAGGCATCGGCAATAAGCTGCCCTATGTTTCTGTCGTTATTGGCAGAAATGCTAGCTACGTTTACTAAATCATCTGATGTTAGATCTACACTGAGGCTTTTCAAAAAGGTCTTAGCCATGTTCATGCAATCATTCATTCCCATCTTGAAATTATTGACGTTGCGAATTTCACTTTTCTTAGTGCCTTGGATAATATGGTTAGCAAGTACAACTGAAGATGTGGTGCCATCACCAGCGCGAAGCGCTGTTTTTTTGGAGGCTTGCCTTACAACGGTCATTGCTAGGTGCTCTATAGGATCGCTGAGGTTTACGCTCTCTGCTACTGTTATACCGTCTTTTGTAACGTGTGGGTTACCAAACTGGTCTTCTAGGATTACAGTCTTTCCGTTAGGTCCAAGTGTGCTTCCTACAGCCAATGCTATTTTATCAACGCCAGATAATATTTTATCCCACGCTTCAGAATCAAAAGAAAGTTTTTTTTCTATCATAATTATAAATATTTTATTTTTATTTTATTATTATATATATATATATATATTATATATACTATGTAATTACATTGTAATAACTGTATAGTATTATATTTATTAAATGTATAGCGACCCCTCTGTGTGTCGTTTTTGTGTCGCCACTAGTGTAGTATAGTCCTGTATGTCCCAGTACAAAGGGGTTCACAGAGTTCTTAGGTGTTCCGTTTTTGTGTCGCATGTTATTCTTCTACATGTTTCCACTCAGCAACAAGATCCTCTATTTCATCTAGAATACTCTTTTGCTTTTTAGAGAGCTCTATGTTCTTATCGTCATGGTCTATAAGAATCTCATAAACCAGGGATCGAACCTTTCTCAAAGTCTTAACTGCGATTTTTCTCTCAAAGTGCAAGAGATTAGCAACTGTTCTTGTGCTGCCGTTGTTTTCTTTTAGCATATCTCCTATGCCGTCGTTGATATTTGTCATTTTGATTAGATTTAATTTATACAAATATAGTGAATGTGGCGGATAAAATAAAACCCTACACTATAATTATTTCTCTGTAACTAGGAACTTGTTCTGTTAAGTGGCTTCTACTTGTTTTAGTGGTAATGTCTTTTCTACCACGTCTTCTATACAAAACATGATATGGTACATCAAGCCCTGTTTTATCCGTAAATACTTTCTTTACATTGTTTTTTACAAAATCTCTTAGATCAGATGTTTTCATAACGGCAATAACCCCTATGTTTCTGTAAATAATAGCGAAGTGAGTGGACTTACCGTATATAGATCCTGGATAGTTATAGTTACCCTTAATCTCTAGCCACACATGGCTTTGATCTTTTACCTTCACATCAAAAGAATACTTTATCCCATTGTGATATGCAAAGTAATCTATCTTGTCTATCTTGTTTTGATGTACTGTCGATTCCTTAACGATCATACCTTTGCTCTGTAAGAACTTAACAAAAGCAGATTCCCCTGCATCACCCTCCTTTTTATCTCTTTTTAGAGTTTCGAAGAACTTAACTGAATTTTCCATACCATAAATATACAAAAAAAGTGTGGCATAAAAAAAAATATCCTACAATACCTATATAATAGTCATATAAGCAATTAATTTTTTCGCCACATTGTTACCATATGTGATCATAAGTTATTATATTGCATAAGTTTTGAAATAATTGGAAAAATTACAAAACTGAATTTTCTTGGATAGAAGCCAATCGAATTATAGTAGGTTGGCTTTTTTTATATGATTAGATGTGAAGAGGTAATGGGTTCTATAAGGTTCTAAGGTTACACACTCACACAGAAAACACGATCATCATTACCCACCCCTATCAGTCCCTACATAACTTTCCCAGATTTTTTTAGCTTTTTGATTCAGCCGTTACATCTACCCTTCCATCTACATTTCACACCTATAACTTTACAGTTTTATTTTACGTTTTGTAACAACAACCCCTTAACCCAGGCTATCACACACACGTGGAGGTGGGGCTATCACAGTCAGCAATCCAGCAATATATAAATAAACAAAAGAAAGATAGTCAGATAATATAACATTCACTATCAACAAGATAACGGCTTAATACATTCGACATACAATGTAGTTGTGTATTGATAACATATCTTTTGATTACAGCAAGATTACAACGACATATCTGGTTGTTATACTTGCTCGTTAAAAACATGACTTGCTATTGCAAGTAAGTTTATTAACTGCTCAAGCATCCGCTTCGCTTAACAATCACATATGTAGTTGTAGTAGTTTAAGCATAATCAAAAAATATATTATTATGCAATTCACAACAATCACATGTACAGTAGTCAAACGCATCAAGCGAGATCGTTCACAGTCCATCCGCATAGCGCATGTATTCGGACAGAAGCACAACCCAGAAACAGGAGTAACCTCAACGGTACAATACAAAGACTGTTGGTTACCATTCGAGTGGTACACTAAACAAAACAAACGTCAGCAGTTATCATTCATAGAAGCTGAAGCAGAAGAAGTACAAGTATACAATACAGTTACTAAAGAATCAGAGTACCATGTAAAAAGATTTACATTCTATGTACCAGAATGGTGTTCATCTAATCTAAAAGTATGGCGTACACAACAAACACAACAGTTTGATTTGTTTGCTAATGATGACAATCCTCTCACTATCATTGAAGAACAGTCTGCTGACCAAACACAGTTCTCAGTAGATCGTGCTAATGATTTACGTGGTACACAATTCCAAATGTTTGACTCACCAATTGACTTTATTGCTGATGAAATAAAGGATGAATTTGATTCTTTCTCATATGGTGTAGATTAATGCTGCTTCGCAGTAGTTATTTATGTTTTGATTTTCATTTAAAAACTATCATTCTAGTTTAGTTAGTTAGTTAAATATGGAGAGTTTTGATAGTTCTCTCCTTCTTTAAAATTTATATTATGTTAAAAATACAATTCATTTCACTCGGTTACGTTGGTAAAGCAATCTATGCACAAGATATCAAACTTAACGGACAAATCATTTTACCATCTGCATATCTAGCACAAAGCATGGTCACTATCATTGACGACAATGACCAAGGGCAAGACGCAGTAGATGTAACAGCTTTAGTTCCAACTTGGCTTATTCAAGCTAAGATTGATGACTACAAAGCAGAACAAACAGAAGCATCAACTGCTACTGTCGACAGTATACTAGCAAGTGCTAGTATTAATTAATCAATGTTTAATTTAATTTATCTATTATGAAACGTAAATTTTCAAATGACCAACTGTTTCCAATCTTCAGTTATTACAAAAAGAATGGTATGAACGTAGCTGCAACGGCTAAAAAATTCAAACTTGCATACAGTGACACATACTATCGTGTACGTGAGTATGACAGACGTATGAGAAAAGGTGAAGATGGTATTGCCACAGACTCCAACAACAACAAGATACGAGTATCAGGTCTTGCTCCATTTATGATTCGGTTCAACGATGTCGATAAAGGTTGGGATGTTCTACGCAAGAACTTTAATAATGATCAACTCACTATCATTACTAAGTTCTACAATA
>Ga0222717_10001086_pt1 | contig 22657 bp, 30 predicted proteins | sample C33_18DmetaG_FD_165053 | JGI IMG/M metagenome (GOLD analysis project Ga0222717, IMG submission 165053) | Estuarine water microbial communities from San Francisco Bay, California, United States - C33_18D | ecosystem: Environmental > Aquatic > Marine > Unclassified | place: USA: California... | reverse complement strand
GACCTCGCTATTCTAAAGGCTTCAGTATTTGCACTTGAATATGTTCTATCTATAACTAAATCTCCTTCTGCTGTAGCGGCTTGTCTTAAACTCCAATATTTTGTACTACCAACACCAAGTTCAATTGTTGCTGTTCCCGCTGTGTCTGAAGAACTTGAAGGATAAACTTTTAATTGTGGTGTATTGACCTTCCCTGAAAAAACTGCGTCTTGATTGCCGTCTAACAATAATGCTTGAGTCCAGGCTGTACCGTAGGTTAAAAATGCTAATTGATTGATACCGGCTATAACACCAACACCATTAGCAGTATCGTTATGCCCTAATATAACACCGCAATTATCAGCAACATCTTTAAATGTAGAGTTTACATAGTAACCAGTACTACTAAATTCACCTCCTTTTGCCGAAGCTGTAATAGCACCAGAACTTATTGAATTTGTACTAATACCTGTGTTTGTAGTTGATAATTTTAAATTACCATTATAGAATAAAAAACTACCGCCTCCGTCGGTAAACTGAGCCATAGCGTTACCGTCTGTATCTTGCAGGTATATAGCCGCGCCATTTGTTTGTAAATAAAAAGAACCAATACCGTTGTCTCTTATGTAACTATGAGTACCATTGTGGTAGATTTCAAGGTCATTGCCTGTTCCTAATAATATTTTTTTCTGATCTGGTAAATTAAGATTACCGTCTATAGTCATTAACCCACTTGAGTTAACAACTACTATAGGAACACCTGATATATCAGAAACAGCAAATAAATCTCCTGTTAAACTATTAGTAACAGAAAACAATTGACCGTTAGATCCTCCTACATCTAAAACAGTAGAACTACTAGTAAAATTACTGCCACCAATAACTGCTTTACCTGAAACATCAATATCCGTTAAGAATTTTTGAGCCATAATTTACTAATATTTTAATAGCGGTATTACGCTATTTTGTGAATTAAAACTGTAATTTTTGCATCTGCTGCAGGCGCTGAATTAAAACTTACTTTTATATGATCGTTTGATGCAGTATTACTTGCGTCGCTTATGCCTCTTTTTACATCTGCAATAACCGTATCTCCACCAGCGTCGTACATTTGTACAATTAATTTTTTTGTATTAAACCCATGATCAATGTAATAATCAGTTGCACTGCCATCTCCTATTTCAATGCTTGCACTTACATCACTAAGAATTTCTGCGACTACAGTAGCTATAGGAAATTTCTTAGTAGCGCTACTTGCACCTACCCCTGCTAAACTTACAATACCCGTAGCTGCTGTTAACTCATTTAAATCTAAAGTTAAAGAGTGGGTAGTTCCTTCACCTGATGTTGCAGCTGAAGAATCAATACCTGTACTACCTGTAATAGTAGCAACATAGTTTCCAGTAGTGTGTGTGCCTAATGCAATGTTTCCTTCTGTAGCGATTACTTTTGCAGCACCATCGTTTAACATCCATTTGTCTGTAGTCTCATTCCAGTATAGAAGTACATCAGAAGCATTACCTCTATTTATTTCAAAACCTGCATTTTGCGAAGGCGCAACGTTACCTGCGAGATTACTGTTTAAAGTAATAATATTATCCGCTAAATTAACTGTCTCAGAGTTAACTGTTGTAGTTGTACCTGATACAATTAAATTTCCAGTTATAACAATAGTATCACCAGAATCAGTACCTATAGTAATGTTTTGATCTGCAGCACCTCCAGTTGATTCAAGACCTGCTAAAGCTGTGAGTAAATGCGCATTAGAAACATTTTGTACATCTGTATTACCAGCAAGAGCAGTAGTTGAGGTTGTACCTAAACTAGGCAGAGTAATAGCAGTAGTTGTAACTGTGTTTACGTGACCTTGTGCTGTGTAAGTTGTAGAAATGTTATTAAAGCTTTCTCCAAACCCTAAAGTTGCTGCAGTACCTGTTGCGGTACTAGTTGTTACAGAGTCGTGATTAATTGTAAAGTTTTTAGCACTATTTTGGTTTAGTGTAAAAGTTCCATTTTGTCCTGACCCAAAACTTAAAAGAGTTCCAGCAGTAATAGTTACTTGTGTATCATAAACCGGATCTCCTACCTCTAACCATCCTCCAGTAGATCCACTATAAACCATAAGTCTATAATCAACCTGAGCCGACGGAGAAGTATCAAAGTATATACGACCTGCTTGTAGGTTTGATGAAGGAGCCGTACCTAATGGGTGTATTGATGCGTTTTGTAGTTGATTACCCGATAGGTTAATATCAACAAGATGTTTTATTTCAGCCATGATTAATTATTTTAATATATGTTATACATTTAGTTTAAATAAGCTTTACCTGAGAACGTTGCCTCAAACTTTACTGTTAATTGAGAGTCCGATTGATACGAAACCTCTCCTACAACTACTGTATCTGCTGAATCTACTACTGTTACACTTGGTTTTTTTTCTAAAGAATGATTAATAACCCATTGATTAGAAGCGTTCGCTTGGGTAAAAACTTCGTTTGTGCTTGAAGACCCCGCGGGTCCCTGTAAGCCAACACTTGTAACAACTACTTGATTTTGCGAAGTTACAACTTTATTATTAGTAGAAGTATTTATGTGTACTTCTTTACTTGCTGGTTTACTAATTTGTACATATTTTTTACTCATTACGCTACAGATTTTAAAATTTGTATTTGACCCGTTAGTATTCTTTCTGTAACACTAGAAATTGTTATATCTAAATCATAGTCTGCTCTATTCCAAGTATAGGTCGCTGTTACTGCAGATGCAATACTAATAGTAAAAATACCTCCTGTTGCGTTTGTAATTGTTATTCCATTTCCCACACTTAAATCCACAACTAAAAGACTATCACTTCTATTGTCTTTAGCTTTAAGAGTAATAGCGGCACCTGAAAGATTAACAGCCGAACCATTTGCCTGTGTATAGGTTATAGTGTTATTAAAAGTAGTGCCTTGTTCAATTTTAAAGTTGTGAGATCCTGCAGCCATTATAATGAATAATCAAAAATATTAGGTTTACCGTTTCCGTTGTTTTCAATCAAACTAAATCCAGCATTACTGGTCCATCCATTTGATTCGCTATAAAAATTCCCGGTAAACAATGGGGCAATATCTACAGCTCTATAATTTGCTTGATCTAAGTATGTTTCGTTTAAAGTATGAAAAACCTTTTTAGATTTTCTAGAATGCCAATGCCCTCCTAGTAAAACATTATATGATTTTTGATCTCCGTATTCAAAAAATACTTTTCCTATGTCTCCTTTTGATACTCCGTGATGGTTATGCGTCATTACGTAAAATATGCCATCTATCATTCTATTTAAAATAATAGAAGAAAACTCTACGTTAACATTGCTATTTAAATAGCTTTGTTTAACCATGTAAGATAACAGTCCAGCAACATCTCCTTCGTTATCGTGTTTTGCGTCTGAGGTAGATCTATCATGATTACCCGCAACCATATACACGTTAGTTAAATTATTAACTGATGCTAAAAAGTCTCTTACTATCTCATAAGCTAAAATAACGACGTGGTGCCCATATAATCCTTTCCCCATGCTTTTCCATGAGTTAATGTGATTAAGTCCCGTAAAAGACTCTATAAAGTCTCCTAGGAAGATTATAGATACCTTTTCATATCCTCGCTGGTTTACTTTATCGGCTATCTGTCTTAAGTATTCAATTACAGTTTTGTAATTAAAGTCTTGGGTTTTTGCTAGTTTCTGTATATCTGCTCCAATATGTAGATCTGCCAGACAAAGAACTCCGTGATTAGTGCCAGGCGTTCTTTTTATATTTGCAGTAGATATCGCAGAATCTAGGTTCTTCCTAATTTCTTGATAGTCAATTTCTTTTTCACGTGGTTTTAAAGTAAGCTTAACTTGATAGTTAGTCTTCTTTCCTTTTTGTGAAGTAACATCCCACGCGTTACATGTGTAACCAGTTACTTCAAATTTTGTAAGGTCTATTCTAAAAAACTCTACTGCCTCTGCTAAAGAAGTTATAGGTTTTTCACCTTTATAATTATACGTTGTCGGTACTCTTGTGTCTTCTACTGCGCTTTGCTTTGCTACTTTAGCTACCTTCCTTCGTAAAGTACGATGAGAAAATATATTTCCCATGTGGTGGTCTTGTACTATTTCTGCTACTTTACTAAAACTTGATTCTGGATTTGCTTGTAAAATCTGTCTTATTACGTCTTCTAATTTCACGATTGATTGTTTTATGATTTTCTCAAAAATAAGAAAAATATAGGTTCTATACCAAATTTTCTTCTGTTTACCTAATTTTTAATTCAAAAAAAGGGGACAGTTTTTGACCGCCCCCTCCTTGAACTAACAATAAAAACTAACAAACAATTATATTATATAATTATGCTTATTTAAGTTTTACAACCTGCGTTTGGATAGCCGCTGGTGTTACAGTAGAGTTGCCGTCTTTTACAAATACTTCAATAATGAAATTATCGTAATTTTTAGCATTACCAACTGCTTTTGATTGAGATACTTTTGTTCCTTCAATTAGAACTAAGTCATAGTTTCCAGATACTTGAGATACCGGTTGCTTGATGTTTGTACCACCAAGACCAAATAATGCACCATCAATGAATCCACCTTTTTCTGCTTCAGCTACTTTAGCTTCAGTTCCTACAGAAGGAACAGCAGCAGTAGTGTAAACAAATGAACTAGCGTCATTTCCAGCTAATCTAAAGTGAGAATCAATTGGAGCTGTAATTGTAATAACAGCACCTGAGATAGAAGCACCAAATCCGAAAAACTCAGAAGCGCTTTTTGCAAACTCAAGATCCATAAGAGCTTTGATAGCTGCAGCACTTGCACCTTCAAAAGTCTTTACTGGAAGGTTCATAGTACCTTTAGTAGTATTAATAATTTTGATATACGCGCTACCTGAATCTAATGCAACTGTTGCTGCAGATGATTGAGCTGTTCCAGCACTGTACGCGATAACGGTAACTTTCTTGATGTCACCTTCGCTAATTGGACCAACGTTTTTAGTACCGTAGAATAATGATACATTGTCGTCGCCGCTTGTTAATGTTGCTACTCTTGTAGCTCCATCTTTAACGTAACCGAATTTTGCTGCTTCAAAAGCACTAGATGCGGCTGCGTCACTGTTGATGATTAGGACTTCTTTTTTTGCCATGATAAATAAATATTAAAGATTAAAAATTAAATTAATTACTCAGATTGAGATCCCTCTATTGAATTAGTTTGGTACCTCGGAGCTTCTGTGGCTTCTAATAAATGTTTAACTGTTAAATCTACTATTTCTTGGTGTGTGTGTTCTGCTAGCTCACAATCTTGGTTCGAAGATAATGCAATTTCTGAAGGTACCCTAATGTAATCTAGGGCTACACCTTTTAATAGGAACCTTTTGTCGGTAAACACCTTTATAAAAGTATCAGAAATTATACCCATTGGGCTTTTATGTGATGATTTTGAGAAAGGACTCGAAAGCAAATTGTAAGCATCATCGGGCTCAACAATTCGTAATGGTATTTCTTTTATAGGGCGTACAGATATCTTATCTAACCTACCATCATAGTCGTTACTAGGATTAATTTGAAAAGATACATTATCTGCATTTGCTTCTAATATAAATTGTTTTGCTACAGTAGCATGGGTACTTTGATAATAAGGTCTAGGATAAGCATTTGTAATAAAATCAAATGTAGGTGAGGTGTTACCTTTACTAGGCGTTCCTGGAGGTCCTAAAGATATAGTAAAAGTACCTGCATAAGTAGTAGCTCCACCAGCAGCTCCTTCAACTATTATAGAAATAAGATATTTTTTACCTTTACTTATTCTAATACCCTGACTCATAGATTCTGTAGAACTTGAATGACCTGGTGTATGTTTAATATACCCATTTGCAATAGTCCATTTATCCTCTGTACCGTCTCCTAATTTCCAATCTGTAGCTGTTGAAAAATCACCATTAGTTATTAACTCAGGATCTATTTCACAATCACTATGTAGTATTTTAACTCTGCTGTTTATTAAAAACAAATAATTAGTAGGTAGATCAAAGTCTTCATAATCCGCATAAACATCAGGAGTTAATACATCATCTGTATAATCTAATACAGTAAGTACACGTAAATCGTCAATACGTTTTTGTGTACCGTAATACCCTGATTGTTTTGGATCTGATTTTGACCAAAAGCGTTGTTTTATAAAACGCTCTTGCATTTTATTTAAAGCAAAGTCCAATTCCTCTGGTAAAAAAGTATCAAAGGAATTAGAACCTACTTTTTGTAGACCTTGCTCTACAGCAAAATGCATTTCTGCTACCGTCATAATTAACTAAAAGTTTTCAGACGCGCTTTTAAGGTAGTTAATACATCAGAGTTTTTCTTGTCTTTTATAAACAAGATAGCTTCTTCTATAGAGTCTCCTAAAGACACATCTCCATTTAATATAGTGTTACCTACTTTACGTAGTACTTCTCTTGTAATACAATCGTTAATGAAAGCTTGATGCTCTAAGTTTTTGTCTGTAGCATAACCAAGGAACTGTGTAGGATCAGCTTCTACTTCTCCTTCTAGTGTAATTTCCTTTTGTGCCTCATCCATTGTCTTAGGCTCATACCCATAAACTTGTAATAATTGATCCATCTTGGATACATTAGCGGTTACCTTTATAAACTCTTTGTAAGCTTCTTTTCTTTTCGTAACTCCAGCGAGTTTTTTGATTTTCTCAATTTTGGTATCATAGATAAAATACTTATAACCTCTATTAGATTTCATTTCTTTTTCATCCTGCGCTACGTAAGGGTGCGCACATGCGAATTTCCATCTTATGTAATCCATTAAATTTAATGGCTCTCCATTTTCATCTACTCCTACTTCTAGATCAGTTCCTCTAGACTCAATAGTAACAGTCATGTTATGAAAATATTTTTTTACCTCTTTCATAAAATTAATGTCAGATGCGTCGACACCAATTATTTGAGGCATATATTTTTTTTGTTCTGCAAAAGTTAAACCCGTTTGGGAATCTCCATTGCTAGAAAAAGTGGAACCTATTTTTCGTTTTGCTTCTGCATAAACGTGTTCCGGTAAATTTGTTGCGTTAGCTTTTCGTTTTAAAACTACTTTTCTTGAACTCATGATTTTATTTTCTATGTTAAACAAAACAGTAAAGGGGAGCATTTCTACTCCCCTGACTGCTTATAAATTTATGATTTTACACATTCTAAGTGTAGACAGTTTGTAGCTCGTCTAATTGCGATACCACATTCTTTCATAAAGTGAACTGATGCACCATCAACGTCGTTAGCTCTTAAAGAGTTACCGCTGTTGAATCCTGGAGGTACTGAAGCACCTGCAACTGCCCATCTTACTAATTCTCTACCTTTTCTAGACACCATCTGTACGTTGGTTTCACCGTCGTAAGTTGACATGTCTAAGAAAATCATTCTGTAAGATTCCATTGGTAATCCAGTCACTGGGTGTTTTGGACTATTCAATGCTCTTGCACCATGATCAAATAAAGGTAAGTGTCTCACTGTTACTGTGTGACCATCAATATGTCTGTATGAAGTAAAGAAACCTCCTAATTGCAATGTTGAACCTGACCCTGTAACAAAGTTAGAAGGATCTGTGTTCTTGATATAAGTACCAGAACTTAGTTCAGATTTCATTGCGTTATCGAATTCTTCCATACCACCTAAACCTGTAAACAATACAATGTTCATGTCTTGAGCATCAGAAGCACCATATAATGCGTCTCTTACTACAGACTTGATTTTTGTAGCTGTTAATGTAGAGTAAGTATCTACGTTAGGAATTTGCTCTAATACACCAGAACCAAGTGGAATTGGTTTTCCGTTGTCGTCTTTCATGTGAATAACACCTTCAGAAGATCTGTTGTATTTAGAATACCAAAGAGCGTATTCAGTTTCTTCTTTCCATCTTAGCATGTGCTGATATTCTTCGAAGTCATACCATAAAGCAGTTTTTCTACCGTCTACGTTAAATTCAAAGTTTACAACTCTATCAGGAGCATTACCTTCATAACGGTAAGACTTTCTGATAAGAGAAATCTGGTTTCTCATTTTAGATGGAGCAACCCAGTTGCTTTCGTTACCAACTGATCCAGAGATCGCTGTTGGCGCGAATAATTGTACCCAGTTTTTACCAGCTACGTCAGATGCTCCGATTGAATCGCTTTCATCTGCAGTAACTAATTGTAGAGTATAAACCCACTGTCCACTTGCGTTTTCATATGGATCATCCATTACTCTTGCCTGGATTCCGTTTTCACTTTCAATAATGTATTGTTTGATAAACCACTTGCTATCAAATGCTACTTTAAATCGTGTGTAATTTGCACCTGTTCCAGAAACTAATGCACTGGATCTAACTGCTTTGTTTAGTCTACCCATTACTGGATAATCGTACTCAATGTCGTTGATATACTTTACTGAACCAGTTCCTTCAGTAAGAAAAGAAAGAGGAAACCTCTTGTCTTCTTTTCCTGCCAAGTGAGTGATCACAGGTGAAAGTACATCAGGCTGAGTTAGAAGAGCACTCGCTAACGAGTTCTCATCTGTCATTCCTTCTGCGTTGAAGAAATCTTCGTATAAACGAAGTCTTTTTGCGTTGTCTGCTGCCATGATAAATAAATATTAAAGATTAAAAATTAAAAAATTTGCGTTTACCCTAATAGCTTGTCTAAAGTTGGAATATTAGGTCGTCCATTACTAGACTTGTTATATCCTCCTTTATTGCCCTTCATTCTTCTAGAAGCAGTTGGTTTGCTTGATTTTAATTTAGCCTTCAAACTTGCCGCTTGCTTTGTATTTACTTTGGCGCTTACTAACTTTGAGATATCAAGACCCTTATACATAAGGTACTCCATTGCTAATATGGATTCTTGATCTAACTTTTCTCTATCTATAAGTCGTTGGCTTCTACCTTTGTTATCAACTGGTGTTGCCATCCAACTATAAAATCTCTTTTTGTCGCTCTCTGGAATTGTAAAGTCTCTTAGTCTACCTTTGTTAATGATAGTTCCAATCTGACCCCAAGTCTCTTGAGTCTGTCTTGCATTTTCTTGAGCCTGCTCTTGTTGCTTTTTTACTAAACTTTCCTTTTCTTTGATTTGATGAGCTGCTAATTTCTTAACTGCTCTTTCTGAATTTTTGAGTAAGAGCCCAGCGTCTTCATAATCTTGAATTGTTTCTGAAATTTCCTCTGGCTCAAATCCCTGCATTTGCATAAAGTTTTCTACTACCTTACGCTGCATTCCTTTGTCTTCTTTGCTTAATTGCAGTTTACCGAAATCTATTTCTTTAGCTGCTACTTTAAAGAACTTATCTGGATCTCCTCCAGATACTCTGTAATTTAAATATTCCTGAATATCAGGAAATGATTGAAACACAGATGCAAATTGCTCCTCTGCAATTTTTTCTGCCATAGCTTTAGTTAAACCTGCTATGCCGTCGTAGTCATCTTCGAACTCTCCCTCTACATCATATCCTAATCTTTCTTTAAGAGTAGATATAATACTAGCTTCTGTTTCTTCTGTTTCAGTATCTGCTTCTAATGCATCTGCAGCTTCTTGCAAATCATCATTAGGAGCTGGTGCTTCTGTGTCATCCTCTTGAATTTCTTCTGAGGTTTCTTCTGCAGTTTCTTCAACTGTTTCATCAGTTGTTGGAGTTTCAGTTTCTACGGTTTCTGGTGTTTCTTCTGTAGTTTCTGCTGCCGGTGCTGGTTGATCATCTAAAAATAATTAAATTATACTAAATTTCAATACATAAACATTTCTATACTTGATGTGTTTATATAGAGTCTTTTTATGTTTGTTTCTTACTTAATGCCTTCTTCTGAAGGTCTAATTTTTTGTTTTCAAGGCGTTCTTTTGATTGCATTTCTCTTTCTTTCTGTGATAGTTTCTCTCTTTCGATTCTAACTTTCTCAAGATCTACTGCATCATTAATGCCATTGTTATTCATATCCTGGTCTACAGTCTTCGCTGCTATCTCAAGTTCTTTAACTTCGATTTTGTTATCTCTGTCTAATTGATTTTGATTAGCTTCAAAATCTTGAGCTGCTTGCGCGGCTGCCGCCTGAGCTTCAAGTTGTTGTGATTGCATTTGTTGAGCCTGTTGTTGTTGAGCTTGTTGTATTGCTTTCTCAGCAGCATCAACTTCATTAAGCTTCTCTTTAATTTGTGCAAAGTTGCTAGAGTCTAATATCTCTGCAATTGTACCAGGTTGTGATCCATTTTGTGCAAATGATAATGTAAGCTGTTTAAGCTGTTGTATTTTATCATTTTCAATAGAGTTGTTCTTAACAAACACTCCGTACTCAGCTTCTTGGAATAACTCAGCATCTATATCTAATATAGCTTCTCTGTAGTCTCCGGTAATGTATTGTGTTTTCTTACCGTCTTTCCAAGCAACTTTAGATGTATCTAAGAGACCATTAAACTCTCTTTCTACATATTTATCGAAACGTCTAAACAATTCTTCCGTCATTACAGAGCTTTGGAAGACCGCTCTTTCTGTGGCTCCAATACCATCAGATGCTTGCACTTGTCCTTTTCTCTGTCTAGAGATACCAATAAGTTCTTCCCACTCTTGTTTAACAGACTGAAGCAATTGAAACTGAGCGGCTATATACTGTCCTAAACTCATGTCCAATACTTGGAATTGATTAAACGTAACAGCTTCCCCTCTTTTACCTTCTGCTGTAGAATCAATAAAAGCGTATCCCATCGCGTCTGCGTAGTACATAAACTTTTCTTCATCCCAACCATGTCTTTTAGGAATTGTGTTCATTTCCATTAACATGATTTTATCTTTATTCTTAGCAATAGAAAGTTCTAGTCTATAGTGGAAGATATTATATAAGATTTGGTAGGGTACCCCCATCGAAACGACTGATATTTGATCTGAATGTCGATTAGAGTAGATACGACCGTTATAAGGGAGTTTACAAACGGACAAGTTTGACATTTCGTTTCTTTGTACTTGATGAGGACGAATATTAACAAAGATATCTCCGTCTATTCTATACCCTTCCCAAACCTGATTAACCCAATAATATTCTATAGACTCTTCTGCGTCAGAATCTATTTTGTATTTTTCGTCTACTATCATTTGCTGCTCTTGTCCTACCTCATCGTAATAAGTTAAGATACCAATTCTAGCAAATGACTTCCATACTACATGTAGTACTTCTGCAAACCTTTCTGTATCCATAGATCTAGAATCACGATTAAACGGTGATAATACACCATTCATCGTTTTACCACTAGGATTTTCCAGTCTATCTATTTCATCTGGTTTTAGTACATCATAAAAAGAATCAACAATAGCATTTACACTCATTAACTTTCTTCTGATTGCCCAATCACCATCTTCAATAAATTGAATGTCAGGAGATTTTTCATAATCAAGATCAAGTGGAGATACTATTTCATATTCTACCTCATTCATGCAAATGTCTTTATATGAATAGACTTCACCAGAAACTAGCCAGTCAAAGAACCCCATTTGTAAATGATCTGGAAGTTCTAGTTTATCTATCATATAATCCAAGGCTTCTTGTCCCATAATAGCTCTTGCATCTTTGTAGTTTGTAAGAATTTCTTCTTTTAACTCTTCTAATGGCATCTGCTCTTGTGAAGGTTCCCCGGTTTGCATACCCATTTCATTTAGTTCATTAATGAACTTCTGTTCTAGGTATTTTTTTAGTTCTTGTTGTAAAAGTTTTTGTTGGTTATCCTTCATATCAGAATTACGGATAACAACTTGATGTGCAAAAGGACGTTTAGATTTTTCCCCTAATAATAAATCTACAACAGGTTTAATAATGTTGTAGCTTCTAAGTTTAGCAGGAAATCCTTTTACTTTATGTTTTTCTGAATTGTACGGGTTTATTACGTAGTTGTAATCAGCTTCTACTAAATTTCCGTTATATGCGTCGTAGTATTTATGCAATGATGCTTTATGCTGACTAGAAAAAGAACTTCTGTCAATAAAAGCCTCTATTGTATTTTTTCCCCACTCTTTAGTCTTGCGACTACGAGGAATTTTTTGTTTTGGGATTCTACTCATATCTTTACAAATTTACGTAAAAAATCTCCTATTAAAAAAAGAATCTTCTGTTTCGTCCATTTTAGATTCAAACTCTTTATTATAGAGATCTTTCATATGAAACATACCAACTAATAAAGATGACACACGGTCAAAATTCCCCTTAGTATTATATTTAATTAACTCATCTATTAAAGCGATATCATAAATATAATGCAAATTAAGCTTTCTTTCGCCGTTTTCTTGCTGACCCCTAGGGGTTTTTAACCAATCACGCAAATATATTTCGGCTTGGTTCTTTCTTTGCTTAGATCCCATAGATGTACCATAGGTTCTATTTAGTTTTCGTATTCTAACCCCTGATGTTTTGTCAAACAACTCTGCTTCCGGCATAAGGTAATGCAGAAGTTTCTTTCGTTTTGCATAGGGTATAACTTCTCCTCGATCATTCTCAAACCCTATACGCGCATTGTAGTATTGGGCTAGCAGAAATAAATTATAGTTATATTCATCCTGTGATTCTGGTCTACCTACATACGAAGCTACAATCATATCATCTGGTTTTGACATATTGTTAATTCGTTTCATTACATAAGCAGAACCAAGAGAGGCTCCAAACCCATCTGATGCATATGGATCATGAACAATAAAATATAAATCATCTGGTATAGATTCTTGTTTGTAAGCAGGTGATTGATAAACTACTACAGCCCCTGTAGAATCATCTGTTTTGTTTAATGGAAATTTTTCTATCGGTCGCACGCGAGGATCAGGTCTAAACTCAATGCCTTCGGGCGCTTCTACTAAAACACCAGCTACAGCCATTTGTTTATGTAAACCTGTTCGCATAAGTTGGTTACGCCAATCTACTAAAGATGCTCCCGGGAACATGTTACCACGTTGCTGTAAGAAAGCTTCTTTAGGCATCCAAGGATATTCTGTAATATACTTATCTAATGTAGATGCATCTTTAGCTTCTCTTTTGAGCTGATCTCTTTTTGCCTCTTCTTCTTGTTTTGCTTGTTTAGATAAAGAGTTACCTTCTTTATCCATATATCCAATTTTATTTTGAAAAGATGGAAAAAAGAAACCACAATTACTTCCCTGTGCTCCTTCGTCCCATATGTTATCAAAAGGATATAGATCGTAGGCTTCAGGATTATAAAACATAGATTCAAAATCTATTGTACCGCCATCCATATCACCACCTGTTCCAAACAATACAATTTGACCAGTTACTACACCCCCATCTTCCACACAGGGACGTGTTGCAAGATATGATGCTTTTAAGTTATCAAATGCTCCACACTCTTCAAAGATTACAAGACTTGCATCTTTTCCCCTAGCAGCATCTGGATTATCTTTAAATGTAATTGCCTCTACTTCAGACTTATAGCCTTTTTCTACAGGTTGTTTGTTAATGTACTCAAGATAGCTAGCGCGCTTGTGATTGATTTTATCTACACCCTGTCTTCTTTTTTGCCATCCTGTATGCTCGTTTAGAAAGTTCATGTAGTCTGTAACCATAGTCATAATTCCTTTTGGGTACAAATACTTTTTATCATGAGCACATAATAGCGTGTAAGAATTTTTTCTTGTGTTGTATATGTTAGCTGCAATAGCTGCGTTTTTATATGAGAAACCTTTACGCCTAGCTTTAGCAACTATAAGGTGCTTGCCTTCGGCAGCGGCTTTTTCCATAGCATGAAAATACTCATAGTCCCCATCCCAGAATCCTGGAAAGGAAACAGTTTTAAAACCACCTGCTTTTTTACCTTCAACGGCTTCAGTTAGTTTTATTTGACAAAAATTCATGTAAAAATAATGATGTCCTGTTATACGAATATCTCCAACTGTATACCCTTCTCGGCATCTTCTCAGCTGTTCGTACCAGTACTCATAGTAAGGCGCACTACCTGGTGGGTCTCCACAATATAGTCCGTATTTTAAAAAATTAAGTCCTTCTCTTTTAAACTCATTTGTATTAACAAACATTCTATTCTTTTGTAGTTTTTCTTTTTTCTTGTGTATAATCTTTTTTCTCCACAGTGTGTTTACCGCCTTTTACTGTAGATATAACTAAATAAAAGCTTTCACCGTGTTCATATTGGTAATGACAATATTCTTTTAATCCTTTTAAGTCGGATTCTCTTTCAATTGTGCCGCTAAAGTTTTTACCCTCATTATCAGGATACATAAAATGCGCAGCTCCATAAGGACGATGTTCAGGCTCTGTTGCTTTGGGCATTTCTTTATAAATGATAGTTGTTGCACCACATGCGGGGCAAAACTTTTCTAATAATATATTACCTTCATTTATTTCTGTAATATTTAAGTTGCTTTGCTCGCACTTACATAGTTGGTCTGAATTTGCAGTTAATTTGATATCTTCTTTCATTGTTTTATTTTAATCTTCAAATAACCCTTTAGTTCCTCCTCCGCGAATCTTAGAATCATTTGCTACTTCTTTTTTAACCTTCTCCTCTAAAGAATTTATAGTGTCAATGGCTTTTGGTAATTGTTCTGATACTTCTAAAAGCCTTTTTACGTCACGCATTATACTACCTACATCTCTTTCTTCGTCTCCATCGACAGTGTCTAAAGCTATTTGTATTTGTTCATTCAAAGCGTTTATAACTCTTGATGAGGTTAATAGCCCTTCTTTGATTGCCTTTAATGCTGATATTGTAGGTGTTCGCTGTAAGTTATTGTACTTGTCCATCCCTCGCTTAACATCATCTGTGATAGCGGTATCAATTTTGAGGTCTTCAAGGAGTCTTCTTTTTCGCTCTGCTTCTGGATATATTGAATAGGGCGATCTGTAGTCGCACATAAAATATATGAAGGAGAGATACTTAAATGCGGTTCTTTTTTTTCTGTCTTTGTCATTTACTATTATTTTTTTGAACTCAGGTATAAGTCTAGCCTCAGTCTCTATTACTATTTGGAAATTTTCTTCTTTGAAAAGCTTCATGATTTAAATTTTTAACTCGGTTTGGGTTACAATGGAATAAACCAAAATAAGGAAGTCTTATACCTTCGAATTCACCTTTGCCCATTCTGTATGCTACATACTCAAACTGTGATTCAATAATAGACTTCAACTCTTTAGTTGTGCCTCCCATCTCCTCTTTGATTTCTTTTATTAGTTTTTCTTTGATCTTATTCTGTGCCATTACCTTCCTTGTCCTCTATATTTCTTTTTATAGTTTTTGCTCTTCGTGCTATTAGATGTTTTACTCTTAGCATGAACTCCCGGTCTTTTCTTTTTAGATTCTAAAACGTACGTACTAACTGCTAGTCCTCCTTTTTTTGCCATTTTATTTATATTTTATGTAATACCTTATAGCCCACTCGTCACTGCTATCAACAATCGCATAAATAGTGTAGTCAAAATCAATACCGAGTTTAGTAAGCTCCACCTCCTGAATTTCGATAAACGTGAAGACTGCTTCCAGCGTATCAATCGAGACTTCAATAAAATACTCATTACTCTGCATGTATTTGGAATTCAAAACTTAAAAGATAACTTACAAGAGTTGTGTCTTCTTCAGGAACTCTAAGTACTAGTGGATGAAAAGAATACTTTCTAGTCTCTTTATCATACAGAAGTACATTTTTATCTTTTAATGCTTTGATCGCATTATTTAATACTGCTCTGCTCCACCCCAATGTTGAGGCAGCTTTAATACGGTTGTCTTTTGTACATGGATTGGTTTTATCTACTTTACATAAAACATATACTACATCTAGTTCTGTTTTTGTTAGTTTCAGTAATCCGTTAATAGCCGATAAGTAGTCTCTTCGGATTCTTTGCTTAGTTGTTGGAATTTGTATCTTCATTGTACTTAATTACTTTTTCTATTTTTCTTGATAACCTTTTAGCCATCAATTGTCTGACATTCTTTAGTAGGAGAATGATACACTGGTTTTCTGCACTGAAGTTCTTTTTTTGTAAAGTGTAAAAACGATCAATAAGTATATTGATTACTTCTTCATTAGTAGTCCCCTCTTGAAATGTACCTGCTAGCTTCTCTGTGAATTTTATAGTTTGAAATCTCTCGTTATTGGAAAAGTCAGTAACTTGATATTCAACTCCTGGTTTTATTATTTTCATTGATTTCTTTTTTTGCCTTAATAATCGTAATCATATTTACAAATATATCAAGAAATCATATAAAACGAAAGAATCTTTTATGAACACGTGTATTATAGGGACATTTTATGATAAAATAATAGAATCTGCTGTAGTTATTAACAATTAATGTTTATTTATTAACTTCATAAGTGATAACACAAGTGATAACAAATTTATTTAAATATGTAGGTCTATAACCAGTGTTAAGTAGTTCAGCTGGTTAGAATGCCTGCCTGTCACGCAGGAGGTCGCGGGTTCGAATCCCGTCCATCCCGCTTATTTAAGCTGTTTTTATTTGTGTTACTTAAAAGGTGATAACACAGATGAGAACAAATTTCAAACTTCCTAAAGTTAGAAACTATAAAAGATCCTTCATAGAAATATCTTACATAGGCTCGCCAAAACGAGAACGAGTGTACAATGGCTCTATCATAGGTTTGCATATTTATCCTAACAGACAAAAAGGAACAGAAAGGCTTAGACAATTAGAAATACTTCGTGATGAACTTACTACATGTATGATGAAAGGCTGGAATCCCTCTGATGGTAAATATGAACGCGTGCAAGATAACGTACTTATTTCTGTACTTAATTCTGTACTCCTTAGAGTAAAACAATCTTATGGTAGACAGCACATAGACTCTCTAAACCTGACGTTAGGAAGGTTTAAAAAATTTCTTACTTCTAAACAGATGACCGTGAGCGCTTTGACTCTTGATCATATAAGATCTTTCCTGGATACATTTGATTCACCCTCAAAATATAATCGTAACCGAAAACATTTGTCTATTCTGCTTAACAAAGCTAACATCCACTTGATCACTTCCAAAAGTATTCCCAAACTAAAAGAACGTAAAGAAATCCCTACTCCATTTACAGAAGATGAGCTGAAAGCTCTTTTTTTATGGCTTAAGCTAGAAGACTATGAGTTATACCTATGTGCTAAGATTATGTACTTTACTTTACTAAGACCCCACCAAGAGATAAGAAAACTTAAAATTCTTTACATAACACAAACGCATATATCTGTGCCCAAAGGATTTACTAAGAATGGTAAAGGACGTAAGATCCCTATAAACAAAGAACTTGCAGATGAACTGCTTAGTTTTACATACAATGTACCCGGCACACTCAACCTTTGGTCGCAAATGTCTAAACAATATGATAGAAACTATTTTTTACAGAAATGGAAAAGACTAAAACCACTGATGCTTGAGAAGTATATTATTAAAGATAACCAGAAGCTTTACAGTGTAAGACACTCCGCCGCAGTATCCCTGTATAATAAAACACAGAATTTACAACTAGTCTCTACAGTTATGGATCACTCTAGTATTAGAATAACTATGGATTATCTTAAAACACTGAACGTGCATATGGATAACCTTAAGATTGAAGACATGCCTACTCTGTAAGTTCGGATAATTTTAGAACTTTGTCTACTAAACTACCTGGTGTTTGTTTCATTATAGAAACCCAAAACTCTGGATCAAGTTTGTAAATAATTTTACTCATATTTACCCAAGCTTCTTCTGTAGCTTCTTTAGTCTTTAGATCTAATGGTGTACCCGTTCCTAAGTTTGCCCAATTGTTTGCATTACGTTCTAATACTTTATCAATTGCTTTTCTTATTTTCTTGTTTGTCTGGTAGGGTGTTTGATTTACTCCTGCTTTTCTCATAATTTAAATTTTAACATATCCTCTCGAACGAGGTTTTCTATTAGTTGTATTCTTTCTTTGTTTTCGTTTTTAGAATAATATAAAGGATTGACTATGTAAGTTCCTCGTTTGTCTCCTTTGATGAGGAGGTTCTTTTGGACTAATGCATAGAAGGCACGTTTGATTGTTGCGTCCTGGTAGACTGTTTCGAAACCACTTACTTTATAAATGATCTCTTTGAAGTTGTCTCGTACTTTTGCATTAGAAAAAACAATATTATTGGAATCCATTCTCTCACAGAGGTAGTCTATTAAATCACGAGGGCAAGACGCCAGACCAGCTAGTGCATACATGCTACCGTGGTATCTTCTCGTACTTCTGCAGGGGATGCTTTTGTATTTGTAAATAGGAACAGTGATACCGTCCTTGTGCTTTATACCTGTCATGTACTTTATTTTATAATTCTTCATCTACTCTATTATGACTAAACCTTTCAGTTTACCGGAACGCGAATAGATAACTTCTATATCTACATGTTCCTTTGCATGTGTCTGTTCAAATACTACTTTTATGTAACCCTCTGCTCCGTTCATCTCTAATACAGACCAGTCATTCATTTACCAAAAATAATAAAAATAATCCTTGCACAATATAATTTCGTTTCTTATATTCAGTTTTGTTGATAAGTTAGGTACACCTCAGTCACCTTTAAGGTACATCTCAGTCACCTTTAAAACACTATAACTTACTATTCCATAGCGCATTAGCCTATTTTCTATTCCTATTATATAACTGTTTATGTGTCTTTATCTAAATTATAATTACTTGTTTACTGTTGTTTAAATAAAATATTCTTCTGTATATTGCACCGCTCAGTTGAGAATCTGATTAATTTTCTACACTTCAAACACACCCTTTGTTGGATCAGGCAAACTAAGACTCCCATGAAAAGCAGTATCACCTTTGAATCTTTCGGTAGACCTCAGATATTATACTTACATGGTAGCACACAGTTTAAATAGTTAAAGATTCAGGAAGAGGTCTACATAGTAAGCCCTATAGTTAAACGGATATAACAAAACTCTTCTAAAGTTTAGTTCCAGGTTCGATTCCTGGTGGGGCTACAAAATTCTATAAAAAATTTTTACTATCTAAAATTGTGAATGCATATACCACCTAATGTAAACTCCCCCTCCTAAATATGGCGGAGGAACTACCCCGAGCCTTAAAAACTCTCATTATTATGGAAAATGTATTAATTATTGCCAACGTAACTGAAATCCGTCAGGATAAAAACGGAAACGACTACTTCTTAGTATCTACTGAAGGATACTTTGACAAAGATGACGTGTACTACATGGGTCAATCTCTCTTCCTTAGAGATACTGCTAATCATGGTAAGTTCAAAGTCGGCGGGAAAGTAGTGGCTGAGTAACGAATAGGGGCTAACGCCCCTTTTCTTTCTTTGTTCTGCCCTGTCCTATACAACAACCTTGTTCTGTTCTGTCCTGTCCTACCCTAAACAACAACCTACTGTAAACTCCTAAACAACCTACTGTAATCTCCACCAAACAACTTGGGTGTGGGTGTATTTACAGCAACCAGGACTATACAATGCATTTCAACCCTATTTAACGACACAACACACAACTGACTATTAATTATATAGACATTATTCTGTTCTGCCCTTAAATAACACCTTACAATAATCACTTTAATTCACCCTTTAAATTACAATTCAATGAAACAATTAACATCAATCTTACATAAGTACAGCGAGAATGTATTCCTAACGTGGGCTGCAATACTTGCAATGCTTGCATTCAGTGGTATCACATTTATGATACTTCATTTGTTTAATCTAGTTTAATCCTTATAACATGTCACAACCAATAACATTAAAGTACAAACATCATATCTTATTAGATACAGGTGTAGTGTGTGTTCATTATCACAACAGTCAAGAAGTCAAAGTATATTCTGATTACAGAGCCTTTGCTATTGAGCATCCACAACCGGCTTACCAACACTCACAGTTTTGGATCAAAGTCAAGAACTATTTACAAAGTATAGGTATAACCCGTAAATCCACAGCATCATGAAACATACTAAACTAATGCTAGCAGGTATCTCAACCTTTCTATTAACATGGCTATTCATAGCAGTCGTTGGTTATTTATTATCTAACGATTTCACAATCAAGCAATGCTTGACAAGTACTGCTACTATCATGTTCATGATGATGTTTGGTTGGTTACCTGTCATTCCTGTTATAACCGATTTAGATAAAAGATATGGATTATAATGCTGCTGCAATTGAGGCTTTGCGAAAAGAACTAACAAAGCTTCAGGCTGAGAACAAACAGCTTGAGAAAGAGAATATATTACTGCTTCAGTCTACAGTAAGACTAAGAGAGGAGATTAGTAAAATCAAACCAACAGTAATATCATCGTCTAACCTTAACATTTAAAATATGACAAACATCATCTATGCTTTACAGTTTCTAGGAGCTGTATTGTATGTGTTATGCCTTGCAACATTTATGATAACATATATCTACGCAATGTATAAACTATTAGCTCGTCTCATCACAAAGCTAAGAGTACACAAAACAACGTAACAACTGTCCTGATAACAGTATAGTGATGAGAGAAACAAGGGAGTAGATCAGGCTACTCTCTTTCTTTTTAAATCAATTTTTAAATCAATAAATAACATGTTTACAAACCTTTCAGAAGACACCATTCTTCAGAGCATAGAGACAGGACGTTTCAGTGTTTTAAAATTGGAATCAGATCAGAGATACAATGATTTAATTCAAGTGTATCCTAAATCATGGCACTCACACATTAAACATGCATTTAGAATGCAGTGTAGTGATATGATCGAAGAGTTAATCACATATTCAGCAAGTTTTAAGACACCATTTAATCTGTCTAAACCTAAAAGAATATTTGGTTAATATGTAAAATTAGTATAACTTGTGTCTGTCTAACGGCAGATACTTTGGTTTATGGTTCTGCCTAAGTTATTAGGACCGCAATTATAATACAATAAATTATCAATTATGGTACGAGTACAATCAATTTCAGAAGTTTATCAAGACACAAACGGAAAAAACTTCAAAGTAGTAACATTAGAATCTCCAGGTTTCAGAGAAGTAGCTGATCCAATGACAGGAGAAATTGTTTATGCATTAGCTGCACCTAAAGTCACAAAGAAATGTGTGTGGGAAGCATCTTATTTAGATGACACCAAGCACTACCTTTATGACGCGACCAATGGTCAAGCAGTTTACGGTACAATTGTAACAGCTCAAACAGATGAGTATACAATTACTGGAAGCGACGGTGTAGAGAGAACAGTTAGCACTTACACAGGTTTCGTTGACGGAACTAGTGAAGATGCAAACTTTGAGTCTCTTATTACTTCAATGCTTAAATCAGCTGGACGTGAAACTTCAGAAAATGCTATTCCAAAGCAAGAGATTGCTAAGGAACACATTGCTGCTAATAAAGCAGGTGAGCAAATCGACATGGTTAATCAAATAGAAGACCTAGCTAAAGTCTCTGCAGAAGAGGTAGCTGGTGATATTGAAGACCAATTTTAATTAATCTTTAAGGGGAATGGTGACTAATCGTTGCTGTTCTCCTTATTTTATTTAACACCACAGCATTATGAATGAATTATTTGACTACTGTGTAGAATTCCTACACTGGCTTAAGCCATACTTTGGTATGAGCTACCAAGAAATCAACATTTGGATATTTATTATTATCGAGCCTCTCATATTCTTTGTGATGTGTTGGTACATAATAAAACTAAAAAGAATTAACAAGAATCTGCTCTTAAACATAAGAGTATTTGAATCAAGATTACAATTAACTCAATTTAATAAAGATCAATAGATATGTCTGAACTATTTATAACAACCGTTAAGCGGTCAGGTAGACCAAGAACAAATTTTACAAGAGGACCAATAACTAAAGCAGAATACAATTTTGCTTACAAGTTTGTTGATACGATGGTAAAAGAAAACGCACGCTTTAGTGTATTAGAACTACAAAGCGCAATGCATGCTATTACTGGTAAGATTAGAAGCACATCAACTATTTGTAGAATGGTAAATGAGCTACTCAACGATCCTAAAGTAGGATATAAACCTAATTGGTTTAAAAGACAAGCAATAAGAGTTAAAAACTTAATTAATTAACTATGAATTATTTGATAAGCAACAACCCTAAACAAGAGGTGTATCCAGGATTAGTCTCCACTACACTTGACGACGCTATACCTCATCTTAAACAACAAGACATTGTAGGATTTGACACAGAAACTACAGGTTTAAGGTTTGATAGCGAAGAGTTGTTGCTTGTTCAAATATCGTCTAATGATCACAACTATTTAATTGACGCACAAACTGTTGACATTACACCAATCAAAGGGCTGTTTGAGTCTAAACATGTAATTAAAATAGCACACAACGTCAAGTTTGACTACAAGTTCTTAAAACAAGCAGGTATTACATGTCAGAATACATATGATACTATGCTGGTAGAACAAGTCATTAATTGTGGAAAGACATCTCTTAAGAATTCGTTACAAGCGCTCTTAGAGAGGTATTTAGACATATTTATGGATAAGAACACACGTTCTTCATTTATAGGACACAAGGGTACGTTCACTAAAGCACAGTTATTTTATGGTATCGATGATACTGCTAATCTAATCAAGCTTAGAGAACTACAACTACAGACTGTTAATGATTTAGAACTTAATGAAGTTATTAAACTGGAGAATGAGGCAGCA
>Ga0222717_10001085_pt1 | contig 22664 bp, 48 predicted proteins | sample C33_18DmetaG_FD_165053 | JGI IMG/M metagenome (GOLD analysis project Ga0222717, IMG submission 165053) | Estuarine water microbial communities from San Francisco Bay, California, United States - C33_18D | ecosystem: Environmental > Aquatic > Marine > Unclassified | place: USA: California... | reverse complement strand
CCTAATGTAGATTTTACTGCCTTAGCTAGTTTATCTACACCATTAATTACTTTACTTTTAGCTTGATCACCGAAGGATAAATCCTTGACGAGTTCGCTAGGGTTATTAAATTCCATTAGATTAAATTATATTAGTGTTATTTAAATGTTTTAACTACTTTTGGTCCTTTCATAAACTCTATCTTCTTGCTGTAGTGCTCGATGCTTCCATCAATAGCTTGTTCAGCACCTTCTAGAGTTTCTCTACGTGTAACATCTATCCATTCATCACTGTCGATGCTTTGATATTCTGTTTGGTAGAAACCATTTGGCAGTTGTACAATCCTCCAGTTCTTTTTGGCTGCGAGGTGTTTCCAAAGTATTATCTGGTCTTCGGATACTTGTGGTTGACTATTCCACGTATTAGTCTTGTAATAAAAATACGTCATTGTATTAGGTATTTAGGTTGTGGCAAAATTGCCTGGTACGCTGTCTTTAAGCGTTTCTTTCTTTACTAGTGTCTCTATTCTGAGATATTGACTGGTATATTGTTTTACCAGCGACACCATCTGGGTGATGTATATCTCTAGTTGAGGTTTGGCCGATCGATTGGTTTTGGGATCTCATAGCTGTACGTCTAGGCGTCTTAGCCATAGCTAGGTCTCTGTCTCTCTTTGCTTTTAAAGCAGCGGGTGATAATCCTTGTGAGTTTCCTCTTCGTTTTCTTGCCATATCACTATAATTACATAGTTTTAAATTATTTTAAAGTGTGACACTAGCCTCTTACTTATATACTCTTATAGGCTATTGTCATAGTTTTTTGAAAAGTATTAGATATATAGGGGTATAGCGTATCCCCCCTCCCCCCGCCTTAATTCACTAAAACCAAAACGAAATCTTTTTGACCAGCCCCACCCTTATTATCCATTTTCCGCCGTATTACCCATGTAAATACCATGCATCGTAACTAACTCACTCGATTTTGCTACAATATTTCACATATTCGTTAGACGTATGACACATTGACATATATAGATCATGACATATTGACATATATATATTTATTTGTGAATGAGACATTGTGACATAGTGCAGTATGACATAATGACATATTTATTCACTAAACAATTCATATACTTTTTACATACATAATACGAACGTATATGGATAATATCTATGTAACAAATAAATAATAATAATAACTAAATAATTCTTACAACTATGAGTAACTTAATTTCAAAAAGATTTGTCATCAGACAATCACTAATCGGTAAAAATCAAATGATTACTGTTAACTTCAAAAATGGCAAAACTGTCACTTACAATCACGATAAAGTGTACGAAGTTATGAAAGATAAACTTTCAACTATGAATTGCTTTCTTAAGTACAAATCATACACTTCTTCAACAAGTGTTCCAGTAATCTGTCGTGAAGTAGTAGAACAATAGTATACTACTTCATAACTAAAAGACATAATGGTTAACGTGAGTTCGATTCTCACCATGTCTACTAATAACTTTTAAAATATAATTCTATGTCACACATGAATACAACTTTGCTTAAAATAAGCTACAGAAAATACAATAAATGCTACTCTAAATTGACTAGCGAACAAAGATCGATAGTACTCGATATATACTATGACTTTTACTAATCTTTAAAAAACAAATATGAATAGAAAATTTATACACACAATTCTAATAAGAATTACAGACTTAGCTATTAAAGGATTTATAGCGTCACTTGCAACAATAGCTTTTAGTGGAATAGCTTTCTTCATCTTCATGATGATAATGGGTGAAGTAGATTATGGAGCGATGGATTCAATTCCATGTGGAATATGCGATTAATTTACATACTAAATACGATCACTAATGGATAATAATAATAACTAATAAATAATAATACTATGCAGTTTATACTTACATGCCAGAACGGCAAAAAAATAGATATGTCAAGCGACGTACTAAAACAAATGAGCGGCGAGATAACTCGTGAAGACGTTCAAGAAAGAATAACCTTCTATCAAAATACTAATAAATAATATGGATTTACTAGACTATATTGATTGGAATGGAATATGCGAAGATAATGATTTAAAGTATGGTGATCTATCACCTCATCAATATCAGCAACTAGAAATAATATTAAAAGAATTTGTAAAACAAAATAAATAACGCTATGTTAAAATATAGAAATACAGAATATTACTACAAAGAGTGGACCACTTGGAATGGTAAATTAGCTTGCGGTTATTCTTGTCAAGACAAAGATCTTCTACAACATACAAATGTAGTAAGCTTTGGTGCGAGAAGTGACGCTGAAATGAAACTCAAGATAGATGACTATTTAGATAATGTAGATCACTACAAAGAGTTGCAGAGACTTCACAATGAAGGTTGCGCTGCGTACTATGCTGAGAAAAGAGCTTCGGGTGATAATTATACAGGCGATTAATATGAGTAGAAAACATTCACATAAGTCGATTTTTAAGATCTCTCGAGCTCAAATCGAAGCAGTAGAAAGACAGTATTGGGCGAGGTATAATAATAACAAGTTAGATTCTATGTTATTTTACAAACCAAATACGAATAGTAATGGATAATATAATCAAATATACAATATGAAATCAATAAAATTTATCAACTCGTCAACAATTAAACTTAACAACAAAACTTACAAAGGTTATCACGTAGGTAAAATGCCTAACTCATTCGGTTTTCTTTACAATGAAGACAATGACAAAGAAGGTAAATCCGAGTGGTTTAACTACAAAGGTTTAACTTACATCGAAAAAACTTTACTTCCATGGTAATAACTAACATGAAAGATCTGTGTAAATACTCTGAAAACCAGAGAAAACTACGAGGTAGAGAACACAGGCGTAAACATTCACATCACACTATGCACTCAGGTCTAACTGACGCGGAGTGGAACAGAGTTAAAACTAATCAAAAGTCTAGCTTTGCTAAGTCTAAAAAGTTTACTCACAACAAAATGTGGCAAGACACGCATAAGAAATTTGACAATAAACAATTAACACTAATAGTAAAAACATTATGAGAGATCTATATCAAGAGCATATGAACTGGAAACAGAGACGTGCAGAACTAGTAGACTTATTCGCTAAACGTATGTTTGTAGAATATAACATTAAAGAAATAACTACTGACAGACAAAAGAAAAATGGTACAAGACAATTTGAACTACCAAACGGTGATCAGCTTGCCTCTTACAAGACAGGTTATGTTAGAAGATGTAATTCTAGCGATAGAATATATCAACTAAACAAAGTATACAAGCAACATCAAAGATACACTGTATTAAATGGTGGTGAGCTTAAAACAATGAAGTATACTGCTTACGCTAGAGAACTAATAAATGATCCACTAGCAAGACTTATATATATAGTAGAATTCTGTAAAAGAAACTATGACATGAGAAACTTAACTATGTACGGATCAACCTTAAATTATTAATTATGAGTAAGATAAAAAACCCATGGGATTTAGCCTATGAAGAGTATAAAGATGTATACAGCAGAGCAGAGATAGATGACATGCTTTTCTGTGAAATAGATGAACTAATAAATCAAGAGTAAGCAATGAACATATTTTTAAAAGAAAAACAAGATATAAGAGTAAATGGTTGGGATTTTGAATACGTAGAAAATGACTATGATGATATATTCTATCAATGTAGAGGTGAGGTTATGTATGATGATGACCATGACGAGATGCCAGAACCAGATTTATGGGATGCAGCGATAAAGCTAGAAGATCAGTTAACTAAAGATGGTGTTAAATGTGAAGCCAATCATTCAGAAAAAGGTTGGGTTGAAGTAACAATATATAATAAGAGATAATATGGAAAAAGTAAAAGATTTTGTGGAGCACGAGTTAAATATGTTAGATCGTGGTATCGTGGCTACACCTAAGGAAGAAGTATTAGATATGTTTGCACAAGCAAACCATGGAACGAACGACTTCTTACTAATGCAAATGGCAAAAAACTATGGCTATAAATTAGCTTTATTAAATATTAAAGACAGGTTTTATGAGTAGAATGAAAGAAATAGACGAGATAGCACAAGGTATTGCTGACGTCACTAAAGAGTTAATGCATGATAGTATTGATTGGCAAATAGCAGATCAACCAGTTAGTGGTGATGACTATAATGACTTACATGATTATGTAATGAGTAAAGCTATTGAGTACATGTATATTAACGAGAATAAAAAATTACAAACTTAATACGAACAAGTTTGGATAATATAAATGTAACAATTAAAAATAAAAAAGTATGTATTGTAAATGCGGCACAGAGGTGCACCCTATCAGAATAAATTATGGTTATAAAACATGTGTTCCTTGTAGCACAGTTCAAGATTACAGTTATATACCTATAATCGAGCACAAGACAGGTAATACAATACAGATTGTTAGCCAAGAACTAAGCGCTTTAGTACATAAGTCTTGGCGACGTAAGTAACTTCATTGAAGGATGTTGCTGAAATATGCATGTATGTGAAGTAGACTGTCGCCGTGTGTACTCAGGGAGGAGATGACACGGCAGGTCTAATAGCTAGACGAGTAGCTTAATTAGGTATGATTAAAGGCGAACGAAGATTAATTAGAAGCATCATTGCATCACCTTCTATTCGGCTCGATGATTACACATAAGTGAATTGCTAGCATAGAGTTTTACGGTATATAGCTCTATCTAAATAAGAAAACCGATGGCGACAGATACGATTAATGATCACACAATAGCCGGCAACTAGGTCAGGTTAGAGACGCAAGACAGGCTTCGCGACTCGGGCTACCGACGGGTATAAGGTTCGAATCCTTACTAGTTACAAATAGTGCAGTATCACGGGTTGCAGAGTAATTAACTGCATGCACGGTGGAAGTCCGATTGTTGAAGCGGTGAGGGATCGTTATGAACTCGTGGAAACAGAGATAACTGTATTAGCCCAGCGAATAAATAACAATAGTAAATGACTGGGTAGGACGTGAATGGTTAAACGTTATACAATATGTATTGTAGTGCGGGTTCGATTCCCGCCACGTCCACTATTGCGCGGTGGAGAAGTTGGTTATCTCGCGAGTCTCATAAACTCGAGGTCGAAGGTTCGAGTCCTTCCTGCGCACCTATATATTTACATACATAATACGTATGAGTGTGGATAATAATAATAACAATTAAATATAATTAACTTATGGCAGATTTAAAAACAATTTATGATGAGCTTTTACCAGATGTAAAGCTAAAATTAAGAGCTAGCGCTAGAGAATACGCTACAGCTAAAAGATTAAAGTACACGCTAATGTCTAAATACCTATGGTCACACTTAACAATTGACGAGGTTAGAGATCTATTGACATATGGTGGAGTTAACAGTTGGGAGTTAGACTCTTTTAGTTTTATGTATGGTGATAAAATTATAGATAAAAACTAATGAGCGATACTGTAACTAAGTACTACGAAATGGTAGAGTCCGGTGAGATAGATCCCGGACAAATGCCTATTAAACAAGATGATAAAATATATATTGTAGCTCTAGAAAATAAACTACATGATATAGCTTGGCATCTTCAAGAATATTATGGCAACATGTCAGATAAAGATTACTTAATAGATAAGATAGATAAAATAATAAATAAAGAAATATGAAAAAAATATTAACAGAAGAGTTGATCGACGAAAGATTAGAAGCTATAGGTATTAACTATGATATTGATCATGATGAAGCTTTAAAAGTTGTTAAAAAACATTACGAGTTTGATGTGACTGATAACTGGAATAAAACTCCTGATTATAGTATATACGCTGAAACTACAGCTGACGGCTATGAAGTGTGGGTTACAACTAGCGGTGATGGTAGAAGTGTTAACATAAATGAAGACGTACACTATTATGATTACGACTTAGCTGATAAATTTGTTGAAGCTGCCGCTGATTATAACGATCTAATATATGTAGATGATGTTGATAGTGACTACGTCCAAGATGCTATCATGCAACTCTACGAATCTTACACAAGTGAGATGAAAAAGCAGGTTGAAAACGATTTAATAGAAGAAGGTTACGAATACGAAAAAACAGAAGAATGAGTACAAGAAGTTTAACAATGGTAGTACCAAGAGATATAGCCACTAAATACGTAGATGGTTTTGCTATACATCCGCACGAGATCAGTGACAATAGCTACGTAAATATGTATTTACATCATGATGGTTATCCTGAATATCAAGGCGTTCAGCTAGCAAAATGGGTACATCACATGCAAGATGATCAGGGTTTTACTAGCTTTGGTGATCCGTCTAGAATATCGTCTCATCTTGTTAAAGATTTCCATTATAACTCACAATATTTGTATCCAAGTGTTGAAAACATAGATCATCATTATACTTATATTATATGGACAGGTAAACCCGATGTGTGGATAAGTTGCTACAACAACTATGAATCTAGAAACGTATTTGTTTTACCAATAATGAAGATCATAGACAAGTACGCTGGTGGTTTTGAATACACTGATTGGAATAATTACAAACTTAATACGAATAAGAATGGATAATATGTCTGATGCAGATATTGAAAAATTAGCAAGACGAGTTGCTGATTTAGTTGTAGAAGCTTTAGCTGAAGGGCACAGTTCTGAGTTAGATCCCGAAGAGTGGTTATTTACACTCGACGACGATGAAAACGAAGAGCAAGCCCTTTTAGCTGAGCTAGCTCAATTAATGACACAGCTCGATTACAACTTACAAATAGAAGAATATAGTAAGTGTGAAATAATAAAAAAGAATATAATAACAGTAGAAAATAAACTTAAAAAATTTAAATAGTATGATAAAACCAATGCTCGCATACAAAGTAGACAAAAAACCTGTCGACTGGTCCGAGAAAGTATTTATGCAACCAAAACTAGACGGCGTTCGCTGTATAATTCAACTAAATGACGAAGGTAAAGTATACGCTTACTCTCGTACAGGTAAACCGTGGCTTAACATCGAGCATATATTGCAAGATCTTAAACCTTGGTTTGATCAAAATCCAGATGTTATACTAGATGGTGAACTATATAATCATGATCTAAGAGACGATTTTAATAAGATTATATCATTAGTCAGAAAAACAAAACCGACTGATCTAGACAGATCTGAGGCTGCTAAATTAGTACAGTTTCATTGCTATGACTATGCTAATGGCTTCGATAGCTACGGTATACGTATGAATAACCTAGCAACTAGCGATATGTATTCTTACTGTGTAAGGTATGTTCATGCTACTGTTGTAACAGAAAATCAAACTAGCATACAACATCAGTGCAATTTAGATGAGGGTTACGAAGGTTCTATACTAAGACTTGACAAACCTTATCAGCGTAAACGTTCTTACAACTTACAAAAGTTTAAAGACTTTCACGACACAGAAGCTACTATAGTAGGCTATGTTCCTGGTAAAGGCAAACGTACAGGCACGTTAGGTAAATTCTTAATGATTGATGATGATGGCGTAGAGTTTGGTTGTCCTCCAGGTAAAGGTTACAACTACAAAATGCTAGCTAATATATTAGACAACGTTAGCGACTATATAGGTAAGCGTGCTACATTCACTTATTTCGAACGTACGCCAGCTGGTAGTTACAGACATCCATTTTACAAAGCAATACGTAATTATGAATAGAGATAAACATATATGGGAAGGTTGGACGGTTGGTTGCTTCATTGATGATATAGAACCTATATTTGATATGTGTGCTCCGTTCCATGACAAACAAAGTCTTAAAAGATGGGTTGCACAAGAGCAACCTTATTATAAAAAACATATACCAGATGTTTATAACTATTTCTTAAAAAAATCAGGATTATGAGTAAGTTAATATACCAATTATATAACGATAATATGATAAGCGAAGAAGTAGTACACTTATTATTAGATGCACATTATAACAGAACAAGCAAACGCAGATACTAATGAATATATTTTATTTAGATAAAGATCCAGCCAAAGCAGCGAGCCACTTCTACGACAAACATAAAGTTAAGATGATATTGGAGTCGGCTCAAATGCTTTGCACAGCGCATCATCATTATGCTGAGCTTCATTACCCAATGGTAGAAGTACCATATAAAAAAGCTCATTACAATCACCCGTCTACAATATGGTGTAGGCAAAATGCTAAGCAATATATGTGGTTGTATAATCACATGCTTGCATTAGGTGAAGAGTATACAAAAAGATACAAAAAAACACATTTAACTATAACGAAATGCAAAGAACCTTTAAGACATTTACCTCTGGGAATACCGGACAGTACTTTTACAGAACCTCCTCAATGTATGCCAGATCAATACAAAGTTCCAGACTGTAGTGTAACAGCTTACTGGAATTATTACGAGCAAGAAAAGCATACAGTAGCTAATAAGAACGAAGAATTTAAATTTAGACCAGATGAAATCATTTATGCTATACATGACGGTAGTAGCGACTATATACCACGCTGATCCTGCACAAACTAACGCAGACTATTTAACCACAGCTTCATTAAAAACAATTAATGAGGCTAATCCTCAAGGGCACCGCTGGATTGCAGTGTCTAGAGATCTAGAACAGTACGGCTTCGTATTTGGTACTAGAGTTTGTGTTGAAGGTGCAGGGCAGTTAGATGGTATTTGGACTATTGAAGACCGCATGAACAAAAGATGGAAAAAAAGAATAGACTTCCTTGTGAACAAAGATGTAATAGGAGGTAAGTGGGATAACGTTAAAATAACAATTATAAATGAGTAGAAAACAAGCAAAACATTTATTTGAAACCAATTTATTTGGCATCAAAGAGAAAATTAAAAATTTTCAAAAACCAAGAAAAATAATGAAAAAGAAAGGGTCTGTGACAACAGCCCCTAAGGTATAATAAGTAAGCAGCTAATGTCACAAGAGAGAAACATAAAATGGTTAAATGATAGACGTGTAAGGTATAGGCAAAATCCTATAAACGATACGCCTACCATAGAGACTAAAGAGTATCAATTCTATGAGAAAGGTACTTACGAATGTTATCACTTGTTTAACAGTAGAGCTAAGATAACCACATATAAGTCTTTAAAATGGCATTTTTTAGTGTTGTATTATCTAAATCAAGAGCATGGTTTATTACCATCTCACGTGTATGAATTTATAGCTGATAAGCAGAATGGTTTTGTAACGTTCTTTATTAGCGATAAAAAACTACAAGAAATGATAGACGATGTATTTAATACAGGTGGCGAACCACCTAAAAACAAGCTAAGAAAAGTTATATTTAAAGACTATAGTGGTTTAACCGCTAGAGAAAAAATGAGTGTTGTTGGTAAATTAATAGGCAGATCTTCCAGAGTTGATGCTGAAGCTATTTATCAGTGCATGTTAGATATAAATGACCTTGGTAAAAAAATTACCGTAGGTAGAATAGCGGGTTTATTAGATTGTTCTGCAAGAACTGTTTATAGAAACATGAATAAACAATTAACTAGTGAAAAAACATTACTAAATGAAGAAATATAATATACAAAACTATATAAGGTACAAAGAAGATCTTAAACAATCTTTAGCTAGAATAGAACATTTATCATGGGCGGATTGTAGCAGAGAACAACTAATAACAAAGTTTATGCCTTTAGTAGAGTCTTTAGCACGTAAGTTTTCAACAAGCCAACAAGCCTCAGGAGTTCAAAGTATAATGGACTTGATTCAAGCAGGTGGTGGTGGATTAACTAAAGCGGTAGACAGATTAGACTGGCCAACTTTAGAAAAATCTGAAGACTATGAAAAGACATTGAAATCTTTCTTTAGCAAGAGAATTAAAGGTGCTATAAGAAGATCAATAGATATAAACAGAGGTGATATACGTATACCAGAACATAAGTTAAATGATATACGTAAAAACTTTGGCAAAGATGAAAAGATGGTAGCTATGTTTTTTAATTCTATATTTTTAAGTATAGATGAAAAACCTAACAACGATGAGAATCCTATATATGATATACCTGATAAATCAGAGCCATACAACCAACAAATACTTAATGTGTATTTAACTGGTTTATTAAAAAAGCATTTAAATGATATAGAATATAACATACTTAGATTAAGCTACGGACTAGACTGTGACAAGCACGCTGCTAAAGATATTGCTAGAATATTAGAAATAAAAGGTAGTAGCTCTTATGTTAGAGTTTCACAGTTAAAAAAGCAGGCAGTTGAGAAATTAATAGCATCTGTAGATCACTCGCAAGTGCTTGATTATCTGTAGTTTAAGTGATTAAATAATAATAAATATGTGTAATTATAATAATAAGACAAAACCATATACCAATGACTATAAATGAAAAACTGGCGACAATCCAGACAAAATTTAAATCGAAGAAAAGTAGATTTAATTCCTTTGGCAAATACAACTTCAGATCAGCCGAAGACATTCTCGAAGCAACAAAACCCTTTCTATTAGAGTTAGGAGTAACAGTAACAATCAATGAGCAAATCATTAGCGTTGACCCAATACCTATGATGCAGTCTACTGCGTCTGTGAGTGATGGCGACAATGCTATACACGCGACCGCTATAGTTGGTGTAGACTTGAACCAAAAAGGTATGAATGTACCTCAACAGTTCGGTAGTGCATCTAGTTATGCGAAAAAATATGCGTTAGGTAATTTGTTTTTAATTGATGATACCGCTGACAGTGATGCTACTAATGATCATGGTAAAAAGAAGTTTGTTGCTGTTCCTAAAGGACAAAAACCGACTTTAACCTCTAAGAAAGATCCAGCTTATGAAAAAGCGGTTCAATATATAACAGCAGGCGGTAAAGTTGAGGCTATTAAAGCCAAGTATGCTCTTTCTCAAGAAGTTGAAGGAGCGTTAAACACACTATAATATGAACAAAGATGAAGCGATAGAAAAGTTACGCGATGATAATAATTACTATGGTGATTTTGGTAAGAAATACCTTAGTAATTCAGACATCAGTACTTTACTTACAAACCCTTTAGCGCTAGGTAAGCCCATGGCACCGAGACCAGCGTTTTTAGTAGGTGGATATTTTCACACAGCTATACTCGAACCTGATAAACTTAAAAAGTTTAAAATTGTAGAGTCTAGCACTAGAAACACTAAAGCGTATAAAGAGATGTCAGGTGGAGAGCTTTGCTTGCTACAACACGAGGTAGATTCTATAGAGATCATGACAGAAAAAATGTTAGCCAATGATATATGTAGAGATTTAATTCGCGATAGCAACACAGAGTACGAGGTACCAGGCATTACTGAGCTACAAGGTCATAATTGGAAAGGTAAAGCAGATATAATAAACCACAACGAAAAGCTGATCATTGATTTGAAGACAACAGCAGATCTTAGTAAGTTTAAGTATTCAGCTACAAAGTACAATTATGACTCCCAAGCTTATATTTATAGTAAACTATTTGGTTACGAGATGTTATTTATAGCAATAGATAAAAACACGCATCAAATAGGTATTTTTGACTGCTCACCACAGTTTTACGAAAGAGGAAAGGACAAAGTTGAAAGAGCAGTACAGGCTTATGAATTATTTTATAAGTCTGAAGGCTTTGACCCAACTCAATATTTTATAAACAAAACACTTTAATTATGGCTAGAACCAGAAAAAACCAAACAAGAGTATGCACGGTAACAGGATTGAAAACAAGTATAGATAACTTTTACCAAAACCAAACCCACGTAAAAGCAGTAGATAATATGAGAAGAAATACTGGTGCTACGAAGGAGCAATTAACAAGAATGTTTAACCAAATAAATCAATATACATAATATGGCAAGTATAATTAAAGCTAGTATAAACCTTAACGAAATACCTAAAGACAAAATATATGTAGGTAAAAAAGGTAAATACTTACCAATCACGATTACACTAAATGATGAAACAGATCAGTTTGGTAATCAAGGACCAGTGGTTGTAGAACAAACAAAAGAAGAAAGAGAGGCTAAAGTGGCTAAGACTTATCTAGGTAATGTCAAGGTCGTGTGGACTAATGGTGACAATGTCGCGGCAGCTCCAAGGCAAGACCAACCAGCTCAGGCAGCTCCGGCTCCTGCGCCTGCAGATGATCTACCATTTTAATGAACTATAAAAATAACGGCGAACTAGCGTGTCAAATGTGTCACGCTGGTATGTCGCAAGAAGAAATAGATTTTTGCGATATATGTCCAGACTGTAGGGACGAAGAAAAATGGTAATTAAATTAAATTAAATTAAATGCAGACAACAGAGATCAATGGATTTGTTATTGATGATTTCAATCAACATAAGCTAGAAGAAGGGAAAAAGCAGGGTATATGCCCTCTTTGCTCGCACACTAGAAAACCCAAAAATCAAAAGGCTAAATGTGCGTCTTATGATTGGGAACGGGGTCTCGGTACTTGTCACAACTGTAACACATCATTTCAATTACACACTTATCAACGTAAAGGAGCTAGTGAAAAGGTATACGTAAGACCACCTGGTCCTCCTAGTGATACTGAGTATCCAGAGTTTTTAGGTGATAAAGTAATTGAATGGTTTAAAACAAGAGGTATAAAAACTCAGACTCTTATTGACTTACAAGTTAGTGAGGGTCCTGAGTGGATGCCACAGACCGGTAAAACCGAGAACACAATAAAGTTCAATTATTTCATGGGCGATCAACTTATAAATGTTAAGTATCGTGATGGTAGAAAGAACTTTAAATTATATAAGGGTGCTGAAAAAGTATTCTATAATATAAATAGTATAGTTGGTTATGACACTTGCGTTATAACTGAAGGTGAGATGGATGTTTTAGCTTTTCACGAAGCTGGAATTCCAAACGCTATATCAGTTCCAAACGGAGCTACATTAAATAGCAACAACCTTGATTATTTAGATAATTGTATAGATTATTTTGAAGATAAAGAAAAAGTAATATTAGCAGTTGACTCAGATGAAGCAGGTCAAGCACTACAATCAGAATTAGTCCGTAGACTTGGAGCTGAAGTTTGTTACCTAGTGTCATTTGATGACTGTAAAGATGCTAACGAGTATTTATTAAAACATGGAAAAGAAAAACTACAAGAGCGTGTATCCTCAGCTAGACCGGTACCACTTGAGAACGTTACGACATTTAGAGATATTGAAGATGAAGTTACAGACTTTGTACGAAACGGTTTTAAGAAGGGATACCAAGTTGGTTTGGAAAACTTTGATGATATATTTTCAACGTATACCGGCCAGTTTATTACTGTTACTGGGATACCTAGTAGTGGTAAGTCTGATTTTGTTGATCAGATGGTTGTAGGTTACAACCGTAACTATGGTTGGAAAACAGCCTTTGCTTCACCAGAGAATCAACCTACTTATTTACATGCGCATAAATTAATGCGTAAGACTTGGGAAGGTATGCCGACTGCAGATGATATACACGGTGATAAATGGAATCAAATAGCTGATCACTGTAATACTAACTACTTTCACATCGATATGGAGCGTTATACGTTAGAGTCTGTATTAAAGAAAGGTGCTGAGTTAGTTAAGCGTAAAGGTATTAAGTGTTTAGTTATTGATCCATTTAATAAAGTTAGAGACGTAGACTGTAAAACAGAGGATGTTAACAGATATACTATGGAATATTTAACTAAGATAGAGGTATTTGCTAAAAAGTTTGATGTGTTAGTTTTTATAGTAGCACACCCTACTAAAATGTACAAAGACAAAGATGGTAAAATTGAAGAACCTACGATGTACAATATTAAGGGTGGTGGTGAATGGTATGATGCTAGTTATCATGGTATATTAGTTCACAGAAACTACGAAGAAAAAACAGTTAAAGCAAAAATACTAAAAGTTAAGTTTCAAAACCTTGGTGAGAACGGAGCTGAAGCCCATTTTAAATGGGAGCCAAAGTCTGGTTGTTTTATACCTCATCAACCTATATCTATTAATGACGAGGCTATGCCTTGGGAAACGTAATGGCTAAGAAAGGAGTAGATATGGGCTATTATATGGCTAATACTGAAGAGAGAAAAGCTATGCAATGGTGTATAAATAATGGAATAAAAATTGGACCATACGCTAATAGTACTATTGATTGGTATATAGATATAGAAATAGGAGGAAAAATAAACAGATCTCCTTACCTGTACAAAAAAGTACAAATATGGGAAGAGATATTTAAATTTTATAAATATTATTACAACAAGTATGAAAAAAAGATTTAAAAACGCTAATGAAGCTTATGAAGCTGTGCTAGATGAGATAATACAAGAGGGTATTGATTTTGGTGATACAAAAGCTATATTTAATTGTGGCTTTTATATAGACAACCCTTCAGATAAAGCAATAACAAATGTACAACGCAATTGGAATAAGAAATATGCGGCGGCTGAATGGTCTTGGTATTTGTCTGGTGATCCTAGTGTTGACAAGTTAGCTGAACTGTACGGTAAAGTACCACAGATATGGGCACGTATGGCTGATAGCGAAGGTAACGTTAACAGTAATTATGGCTACCAATGGAAACGTAGTAACCAGATAGACTATGTAGTTGCTAAATTAAGAAATAACATAGATACTAGACATGCTGCTATAAGTATATACGATGCAAAAGAATATCATAAGTATGCTAAGGACACTCCTTGTACTTATGCTATACAGTTTTCGATCATAGATAAAAAGCTTTGTATGTCTGTCTATATGCGTTCTAATGACATCTGGTACGGTTTCTGTAATGATCAATATCAATTTGCGTCTCTACAGGAAATGATTGCAGACAGGCTGTCTATTGAGACTGGTTGGTATTATCACCATGCTCATAACATGCATTTGTATAACAATAAACTATAAAAAATATGTATTATTTATACCACATACCAGGTAAAAAGATTGGTGTAACACGTGATCTTAATACCAGAGTAACCCTTATACAAGGATATAAGGAGAGTGAGTATGAAGTTCTTGAACAATCAGAAGATATAGATTATATATCTGATCGTGAAATAGAACTTCAACAGTCTTATGGCTACAAGAAAGATATTAAATTATATAAAAACCTATTTAATAAAATGAAAATAAACGTAACAGAGCAAACAACCACGTTTCCAGTACCTGTAAATAAATTAAAAGGTAGATTAATGGATAATGTTGGTCTAAAGTGGAAGCATCCAGAATTTGGTAGCTTTGAAATAACGAGGGAGAATATACCTTGGATAATGCAAAATGCTAAAGTTTCTATGTTTAACAGCGATAGATCTTACATTTATAATAAAGCTTTTTATGAAGCATTTTTTAATCCTAAAGACAAACCGTATCTAGTAGGTGCTAACAGTGAAAGGTTTGATTTAATAAGAGAGTGGGCAGCATCAAGAGGTTTGTACAGCAAAGGTAATTCACATACACAATATGTTAAGTTACAAGAAGAGGCTGGAGAACTAGCTAAAGCACTACTTAAAAATGATAAGCCTGAAATAATAGACGCTATAGGTGATATAGTTGTTGTATTAACTAACTTAGCTCATTTAGAAGGATATGATATAGAATATTGTATTGATGAAGCTTATAAGGTTATAGCAGCAAGAACAGGTAAAATGGTTAACGGAACATTCGTAAAAGATGCAGATTAAAACACAAGACAAGATAGTACAAAACGTACTGAGGAAGATGGACGAACGTAGCTTGATAGGTCAAAAAAAGTATGGAGCTACAATGATGCAAGAGATTGAAGGTCAAAAGAAAGATCTAAATAGGTTTATTGTAGATGTACAAGAAGAATTAATGGATGCAATATTATACCTGGAATCAGCTAGGCATTGTTTACGAGATGAAATAGAAGAAGCTATGTTAAATCGAATGAACATAATAGGTCAGAACGGTAACTCTGGAGATCATTATAATATAGAAGTTAATGAAGAAGAAATCTTATAGAAGAAAAAAAGGACCAGTACAGTCGAAGAAGATCTCATATGATGGGATCAACTTCGCGTCTGGTTTAGAGCGTTATATGTATATGGCTTTGAGAAAAGCTAAGATAACAGCTTTATATGAAGGACAAACCTTTGAGCTATCAGAAGCTTTTGATTTTCCGTTTGAATCATACGAAAGGTGTGGTAATGGTAAAGGAGAATATAAAAACAGAGGTAGTAAAAAGATACTTAATATAAAATATACGCCAGACTTTGTAGGTAAGGGTTTTATAATTGAAACTAAAGGTAGAGCAAATGAATCATTTCCAATGAGATGGAAGTTATTTAAAAAGCTTATAACTGAGAGACGGTTAGGACCACTTACTTTGTATAAACCACAAAATCATAAAGAATGCGACGAAACAGTAAGGTTGATCCTAGAGAAGCAAAAAGGATAGCTAGACAAAAATACGGGGAACGCAAACTTAACACGTGGATAAAATGGAGATGGGAAAAGTTTGGTATAATTAGATACAAGGATTTAATAAAACAATGTAAACAATATAACTTATGAAAGAAAAAAAGAATTGGAGTATTTCTATAGGTTTTTATCCCGGGTTTTTACTCGGGATTAGATCCTACGAAGAACCAAATCAAGTTACTCATGTGCTATACATGCCTCTTGTAGACATTGCACTAGAAATATTTAAAAAATAATGGGATTATTTGACGAGCGCATAGCGTACAAACCTTTTGAGTACCCTGATTATTATACAGAGGGTTGGTTAAAACAAGCTCAAGCATTTTGGTTACACACTGAAATATCAATGCAGAGCGATATAAAAGATTGGAATGAAAGACTTAATGAAAAAGAAAAAAACCTTGTTGGGAACATACTTCTTGGATTCGCGCAAACCGAATGCGCTGTTTCAGACTATTGGACCCAGAAGGTCGTATCGTGGTTTCCTAAACACGAGATAAGACAAATGGCCATGATGTTTGGCTCACAAGAGACTGTGCACGCTGTTGCGTACAGTTATTTAAACGAAACTTTAAAATTAGAAGACTATGAAGCGTTTTTACACGAGCCTGCAACGTCTGAAAGATTTGACAATTTGGTGGCCTACGAAGGTAATAGCCGTACTGGTATTGGCAAGTCTCTCGCTATATTTTCTGCTTTTGCTGAAGGGGTTAGTTTATATTCTGCTTTTGCTGTATTATATTCTTTCCAGTTAAGAAACTTACTAAAAGGTATAGGTCAGCAAATGAAATGGTCAGTAAGAGATGAATCATTGCACAGTAAAATGGGTTGTCAATTATTCCGCCATATGTGTGAAGAGGATAACCAACTACTTAGCTTGTGTCGAGAAGACATAATTAAAGCTGCTGAAACAATGGTAAATCTTGAGGTTAAATACATAGACAAGATGTTTGAAATGGGTGATATAGAAGGTATATCATCTAATGATCTTAAACACTTTATAAAAAAGAGAACAAATGAAAAACTTGTGGAGCTTGGCTATGTCGACTTGGGTAGCTATTTCGCGTATGACACTAAAGCAGCGAGTAATCTTGATTGGTTTTACCATCTTACCGGGGGCGTCACTCATACTGATTTTTTCGCTATTAGGCCGACTGATTACAGTAAAGCAAATGAAGGAGAAGATTTTGAAGATATATGGTAATGGATAGAAAAAGAAGATGGAGGTATAGATTGTTAAAGTTTTTAAGATACACTAACAAGCTTACATCTTATCAGAAGTTTGCATCTCGTGTAGGATACATGGGTGCAGGCTTTTTGATAGCGGCACAATGGACTTTAGAACCTTCATTATATATAGTAGGATTTATATGTGTTATGGTTCAGACATCATCAAGAAAACAATGGAATTTAGTAGCTTTAAACTTTAATGGTTTATTAGCTTGGATAACTCACTTTTTAAAATAATAATATGTGGAATGAAAACTGGATTAAAGGAGAAGATTACCCTACGTGGGGTAATACAGACGTATACAAGAAGACAATATCCGGGGGATATTTATATCACGGAGAGACACCTAAAGAAGCATACCAAAGAGTCGCTAAAACAGTTGCTCGTAGGTTATATAAACCTGAAATGGCTGACAAGTTTTTTGAATACATCTGGAATGGCTGGCTTTGTCTTGCTAGCCCTGTACTCAGCAACACTGGTACTGACCGCGGTTTGCCTATTAGTTGTTTTGGGATTGATGTAGCAGACTCGATACAGGATATAGGCCAGAAAAACTTAGAAATGATGCTACTCGCTAAGCACGGCGGTGGAGTTGGTGTCGGTATAAATCAAATTAGACCCGCTGGCGCAAAAATAACAGGTAATGGGACATCAGATGGAGTCGTACCTTTCTGCAAGATATATGACTCAACAATTCTTGCAACTAATCAAGGGAGTGTCCGTCGTGGAGCTGCCTCAGTTAATATCAACATTGAACATGATGACTTCGAGGAGTGGCTTGAGATCAGGGAACCTAAAGGAGATGTTAACAGACAGTCGCTTAACTTACATCAGTGCGCAGTTGTTGGTGACAAGTTTATGCGTAAGCTTGAACAAGGAGATAAAGATGCAAGAACTAGATGGAGTAAATTACTTAGAAAGCGAAAAGCAACTGGAGAACCGTATATTATGTTTAAAGGAAATGTTAACAAAGCAAATCCAGCAGCATATAAAGATAACGGATTAAAAGTTCACATGACTAACATATGTTCTGAGATCACATTACACACTGATGAGAATCACAGTTTTGTATGTTGTCTATCATCATTAAATTTAGCTAAATATGAAGAGTGGAAAGGTACAAACCTTATTTATGACAGTATTTGGTTCCTTGATGGAGTCATGGAAGAATTTATCCAAAGAGCTAAAGGCTTACGAGGCTTCGAGAATTCAGTACGATCAGCTCAAAAGGGAAGAGCGTTGGGCTTGGGAGTATTGGGATGGCACACTTATTTACAAGAGAAAGGCTTACCTTTCGAAGGGTTACTTTCTCAGTTTGAAACTAGGAAGATTTTTAGTCAGATTAAAATTGAAAGTGAAAGAGCTAGTATGGCACTTGCTGAAACATATGGAGAACCTTTATGGTGTTCTGGAACAGGTATGCGTAATACTCATCTCCGTGCTATTGCTCCTACGGTTTCTAATAGTAAGCTTAGTGGTAATGTCTCGCCAGGTATTGAGCCGTGGGCTGCGAATGTTTTCACAGAGCAAAGCTCAAAAGGAACTTTCATCAGGAAAAACCCGACTCTAGTTAAGTTATTAAGAAAATTAAAAATAAACAACAGTGAAACATGGGATAAAATATTGGCTGACGGAGGTAGCGTACAGGGTATCGATGCTCTTGATAATATTACTTTACTACACGACACACCTGCTAAGGATGTTTTTAAAACGTTTAAGGAAATTAATCAACTAGAGTTAGTTAATCAAGCTGGACTGAGACAGCAATACGTAGATCAGTCTGTTAGTTTAAATTTAGCCTTCCCTAGTGTAGCTGAACCAAAATGGATAAATAAAGTTCATTATGAAGCTTGGAAAAAAGGTGTTAAAACCTTGTATTATACTAGGACAGAATCTGTATTACGTGGAGATATAGCTCAACAAGCAATGAATGAAGATTGTTTAGCTTGTGATGGCTAAAGGCTAAAAGTTATGACTTTTTTATACATATGATTGCTAATAGGTATAAAAAATTAAATAATTTATACATATAATTAAAGGGAGGTCTTACGACTTCCCTTTTTTTTATTTAGGCCCACACTTCCATTTTCTTCTAGCTATGTCATTAGGACAGTCACCGTTTTTGTCTGGATCTTTACATTTTTTAATACCAGCAGATCTAGCACAGTAAGAATCTTTACGTGATCCACCCTCTGGTTGAGGTGCTTGAACATTACCACCAGTTTTATTGTTATATGCTTTTCTTTCAGCTGCACTCATACCAGCAGTGTAAGCTTTAGTTCTTTTCAGCGGACTCGCTGATCTCTGTCTAGCTAACCAAGTCATACTATATTTTTTTACAATCGTTAACAGTTACACCTGGGTTTGTAGGTGACTTTTTAGTACCCACTTTTTTATATCCTTTCCAACAAGAAGAATTGCTAGAGTTTGCTCCTTTGAATTTAAAAGCTGAACCTAGAGATTGTGGTCCACAGCCTTTTCTTTTTAATGCACTGCTCATATTACCATGTATTTAGTTTTGTTATTTTCTTTATATGCTTTTAAGCATCTATTTCTATTCTTATCTTTACCTACATAGCTAACGTGTACCCAGTTAGGATTTTTATCATCACCAAATTCCCATATCATTTGATCGAAATCTAAATTTTCCTTAATCCATGTGTACATTTCAGCATTAGTCGCATGACCAAAAGTATCATCAATATCTATAGCTTGACCGTTACAATGTTGAGATTTAGCTGATCCTCCGATAGCAGCATTAAGTTCTGGTCCACGATAGAATGAATTTATCTTTATAGGACCTCCTACGTGATCTCTAAGAGGTTCAAATATTTTTTCTGACAATAGCTTCATGTTATCTAAATGCTCCTCAGTGGGATCATTTTTTAAACCAAGTCTATCCGCCGTTATGCTATACACACCTTCGCGGTAACTAACGTGCTTACTTATCATTTCTTTTTTCTTCCAGCTCTAGATTTACCTTTCACAGCTTTACCTACGTCACCGATTTGATCACCAACTTCAGCGATAGCTTCGCCTACGTCTTTTATTTCTTCTTTAACATTTTTAGCTCTGCGTTTTACTTCCTTTACAGTAGCAATTGCTTTTTCATCTAGTGTTGTCTTACTAAACACCCAGTCCCAAAATGATTTAATTATTTTTTTCATATCTATCTATTTTCAAATTCATTTATAGCCTCCATAACCTGTTTCTTGGATAATACCAGCTTAAAACTTATATCAGCTTGCCACTGCATTATGGGTCTACCGTCTCTATATAGTATAACTAAAGGTACTGATTTTACCTTTTTTCTAAAGCTAGGTGTTTGTTGCTCTAAATAAGCTATTTGATGAGGTATATCTCTTATCTTCTCGATCTTAGCCTTGTTAGACCAATTCCATTCAGAGTTAACTTCCAGTAAAACATATTTCTGTGAATACATAGTGCTACAAGCGAGCAGCAACAGTGATAGTGCTAGGGTTTTTTTCATGATTTATTTTTTCTTTATGATTTGGTAAAGCTTTTCGTCTATCTTGTCAAGCTTGTCGCTATTTTGCTCTACCTTCTCTTGAGTATTCATTATAGTCTCTCTAATCAATTGATCCTTTAAGTCATACTCTGTTCTACTTACCTCAGGTTCAGGTAGCTCTTTAGCTAACTGTATATCTGCTTGTAGAGCAAACCACATCCCGACAGCTGTGATAACGAAGCTCACTATTATTATTAGTGTTTTTAGATCTAAAGTTAATTCAGTATTTTCTGATATTTTGTTAGCCATTGTTTTTTTATTTGTTTTTTCTGTTACGTAATATTTCTCTTCTTAATTTATCTCTATCTGCTCTAGAGGTTTTCTTTTTCTTTTTATTTCTCTTGAGTTTGTTTTTGTATTTCTTATATCCAGTTTCTACTTCGGCATCTACATCCCAAGAGTTCCAACCTAAAGCCATAGCTATTCTTTGCCAAGCTTCATTGTTATTATTTGCAGCTCCTCTTAGGTTGTTGTACTTATTGACAGCTCTATCCATAGGTATGTTAGTTGCTGCAGAAACAAAATTACCTGCTGATTGCCAAGCTGGATTATTTAGAGAAAATCCTCTATCAGCTATAACATCTTTATTAAACTTGTAAGTTTGTATACCTGAGTACATCTTTCTAAGTTTAGAACCAATTGGTGGCGAAAAGTTAGCGGCTTCAATCACAGTATAAGCATGATCAGCGTTCCAACCTTTTTCTTCTTGTTCTAAGAATTTTAATATAACGTTTTTAATAGTAGATATACCAGCACCAGCTAATCCAGAACCTCTAAGTATAGAGTCTGTCATTGTGTTGGCTATTCTACCTTTTTTCTTACCATATTTATCTTCGTCGTCGTCGTCATCAAACAACATCGCAAATAAAGCTGACTGCATTGAAGCAAATATTACGTTTTGTATTGCTCCGTAGTAAACTATTTTAGATAAATTAGTTTTAGCATCACCCCTGCCATTTATTAAATCTTTGTAAGCTTTCTTCATCAGTCTAGTATACTGCATTGGGGTATTCTGGAAAGCTAATATCAATCTACCTAATGGACCAGCTTGTTGTTGGCTAATCATATCAGGTCTTGAAGACTGTTGTGAAACTTCAGTAGTTTCCTGAAAGTCTTTAAATGCTTGATCCAACGCTTGCTCTTGTGTCATGCCTTGTTTCAAGTATGTGTTTATTCTGTTTCTATAAAAAGCAGCGCCACCTATTGATATCGCAAAACTATCTGCTATTTGAGTAGGTGTAAAACCTATTCTAAGTAGATAGTTAAGTATAGCTCTTGGCTTGTTTCTAGCACCGCTCATAGCTTCTGCTATTTCAGATTCATTAACGTCTCTACCTATACCAGCTCGTCTCTGTTTTAACATATCTGAGTTGAACAGTGTAACAAAGTCAGTAGAAAATTGTTTTACATTTAATACAGCGCTAGCAAACTTTAACGGGTTGTTGTCACTCCAGTTAACAAAGTTAGCAAAAGATATCGTTTGAAGTATAGCTGATCTCATGTT